>ERZ894240.10-NODE-10-length-228948-cov-110.656997_pt1 | contig 228948 bp, 148 predicted proteins | sample MGYA00380298_ERZ894240 | MGnify/ENA primary metagenome ERZ894240 (study PRJEB32331, sample SAMN06328419) | human gut metagenome | biome: human gut microbiome; feature: stool | host: Homo sapiens | collected 2014-06-27 ... | reverse complement strand
AATGAACTACTTTGTGAACTTTTATCCATGAAATATTTTTAATGCGTCAGCCCTGCTTCTGTGGGAATTGCAAAATGAAGCATTTTGAGAAGGATGATCATAGGGAGAAGATATATTATCCTATGGTAGTTATCATGTTAAGTGTGCATATTTGAGTGGTATGATAGCCTTTGGGTATGGCTTCTATAAGGCTTGACGCAAGCCCGATATAATTTCACTTGTTCTGTTCGCGATAGTGCCGGGGAGTCTGCCCGCAGATGTCAAGAAAGGTACTGTTGAAACGGCTGATTGAATTGAATCCGCAGTCAAAGGCTATCTGCGTTATGCTCATGTCTGTCAGGATAAGTTTGCGTTTGACGTGGCCTATCCGCTCTTCTGCCACGTAACGACTTAGCGTACAGCCAAAGGCCTTCTTGAAAATGGCATTGGCGTAATCGGGGTGAAGTCCCACGGTCCGCCCAATATCGGAAATCTTTATTGGACGGTCATAGTTGTGGGCAATATAGCTCACAATCCTTTCCAAAATCGATGCGTCGGCAGGATTAAGCATGGCAGTGGACTTGGCTTCGGATACAGACATGTTTTTTGTCAACCGCAATATTCGGGCCTGAATCTCAAGGCTTACCGCTTCCTGATTTTGCTTGCTGGCCATATCGGAAACCCACCTTTCAAACATTGGCTTGCCGAGTCCGCACTCAGACTCGACGGCTTCAACCACAACTTCCCCTCCGAGAATCCTATCGACAAGGACCGAAGGTAATCTCCAGCTTAAAAAGAGGTTGAACGGTATGGTGACCACAAAATAGGGTGCGTCAGCCTCACTTTTGATGATCTTGTGGGGTATAAGCCCCCAAAACAGAGCCATTTTGTGAGGCGGAACCGTAACTTTTCCTGTAGGGAAAAAATAGGTAATGCTTCCTTCGGGAATGTAGTTGAGCTCAATCTCGTTATGGCGGTCGATTTTCGGCATAAGCTGCGGGCGCCAGGTTTCACACGTCAGACCGTAGGGTTTCAACTCGCCACGCTTTTCATCGAAAGTTTTCAATATCTCGGAATCCGGCATGTTTTTATGAATTTGTGGGTGGTTTAAATTGAATTTCGAGCGTAAATTTGCAGAATAAATCTTAAATTAGCAAACTATTATGAAAAGATTGATTTTACTTGCCATATTGATCTTTGGATCAATCGGAGCAAAGGTTCAGGCTACTGACCTTGTCAAACCGCGTGTGCTCATTAGTACTGACATCGGAGGAACGGATCCCGACGACAACCAGTCGATGGCTCATCTGCTGATGTATACCGACTGTTTTGACCTTGAGGGACTTGTCTCTTCCCCCTCTTACGGTTCGGGAAGCCGGGAAGAAATTCTCCGCATGATCGACCTCTACGAGAAGGACCTTCCAAAACTGTCCAAACATATTAAGGGGCTGATGTCTCCCACGGAACTCCGTGCCATAACCAAACAGGGGCGCAAGGGGGCGGCTTCTTATCGGGGTTTTCTTACTCCCACCGAAGGTTCCCGGTGGATAGTGGAATGTGCGCGTCGGCAGGACGAACGCCCGCTGTGGATATCTGTCTGGGGCGGACTTGACGATGTGGCCCAAGCTCTTCACGACGCGCCAGACATCGCTGGCAAAATCCGTGTCTACTGGATTGGGGGGCCTAACAAAAAATGGAGTACTAACAGCTACGCCTATATAGTAGCAAATTTTCCCAATCTGTGGATGATTGAAGACAATGCTTCCTATCGGGGCTTTATCACCCAGAATAAAGTGAAAGATAAATACAATGCCGGATATTACGATACCTACATCAAGGGTGCAGGATACCTTGGCGCAGACTTTATCAACTATTACCAGGGCACACCCAAGATGGGCGATACGCCGGCTCTCCTCTATGTGATGGACGGCAATCCAGACGATCCTGAGGGCGAGTCATGGGGAGGCAGCTTCGAACCAACCGCACGCAGTTCGCGACCGGTCTTCCACCGGCTCACCACGGCTGCGGACACCGTACCCATCTATTCGATTATCGAGTTTCATGTCCAAGGTCCTGACCGTCCCGACATTCCCGCCGATTCGGCCTGCTTCACTCTCACCATAGGGCGGCAGAAGTGGGACGGCTTCCACCTCGGAGGTGGTGATTATGCCGTGCGTCACTCCACATATTACACTGGCACACTCCCCTATACCATTACCTCCGGCATATCCGGTTTTCCTGTGCTGGAGGGTGCCATAACTATTGAAAACCTGTGGCCGGGTCGCGAGTCTGCCACCGACTACGAGGTAGGTCCCAACTGGTACACTGACAAGAGCGCCCCTGCACTGTTCTGGCGAGATCTTCAGGGTGCCGAGACTGTCTACAAGTGGCGTCAGGCAGTTATGGAAGACTGGGGAAAACGGCTGCAATATCTGAAGAATTAACCGACTTTTTTATACAATGAAGTAATTTATAACAAGGTGCGGATATCTTTCCGGCAATGTCTGCTTCTTCATTTTTAGGAATTTGTGGACTTGTAAATAGTTAATAATCAGTTTTCTGTAATGGCTACACCCTTTCTCACGGATGGCTACACCCTTTTATGCTTAGGGCTACACCATCCGGGTGAAAGGGTGTAGCCATTTCACAACCCGGTTGGCGGGGTTAAAGTTGAACTCTTTTTTTTGAAGTAAACTGTTACTGAACTATTCTTACATTTTGATATGAAATGGAATTATTACTTATTCAGGGAATCCTAAATAGCGAATCAGATAAGAATCGGCCATATGGAGGGGGTGACGTAGGATAAGATTGGCTGTTTTCTCTGATTTTAGTCTATTCTTTCTTCTAACATCTGACGCCTTTGGCAGGAAAACATTATCTTTGTCCAACTAAGGACTCAGTAGATGACTTATAGGATGGGAAAAACTAAAGCTATTATATTCTTTTTAGTCGCTTTTTTGCTGTTGGCATGTACAGCCCGGCAAAGCAATAACAAGCAATTGATATGGGCAGATTCCCTTATGCGGTCGCTGCCGGATAGTGCCTTGTCTGTTTTGCAGAATATCTCTACTCAGGAGTTTACCTCGCCGGCTGATAGTGCCTATTATGCGCTGTTGCTGACACAGGCAAGAGATAAAAATTATGTTGTGCAGGTAGATGATTCGTTGATACGTTACGCTGTTGCATATTATGATAAAGTGGGAAATACAAGAATGCAGGCAGGTGCGCATTACTATTGGGGATGTGTGTATAGGGATATGAATAAACAGACAGAAGCATTTAGAGAATACCTCATTGCCGCACCTTTAACAAAAGCGGCTGGAGAAAAACGGCAACTAGGTTTGATATACAATAATATAGGCTATATTTATTATATACTGAATTTCAAGGAAAAAGCAGATTCTATCTATCAGTTAATGGAGAATATAGCTCAAGATTTGAAGGATACGGATCTTTGGGCAGAAGCCTTATCTAGACAAGGTTCTATTGCCTTTATGAAGGGTAGTGATTATTTTTCGGTTGCTGAACGAAAATTATTGGACGCTTTTGTGGTGGCAGACAGAATAGAAAATAATGAGATAAAAGCTGATATTTCAGCTACATTAAGTCGTTTGTATAATCAGATGGATCAAGATGGTAAGGCTTTATATTATGGAAAACTTAATCTTGCTTTGCGGAGGGATACTGCACGAGCCTATCGAGCTTTTCTTATTTTAGGAGATGCTTACTATAAAATTGGAGAGTATGATTCCGCAACTTTCTATTTGAATAAAAGCCTGTTAAGTAAGGACTATGGAAGAAGGGCAGATGCCTATATGCGTTTAGCTGATATAGCAATGATTCAAGGAAATGCTGCTCTTTCTATGCAATTGGAGAGGTATAGCTCTACATATAAAGACAGTTTATATCAATTTCGTCGGAATATAGTTACTGATAAGATAGTTGAAGCTGAGACTGATGCACAACTAATGCTTCACCAGTTATACTATAAAGGGCGCTTAAATATATATTTGTGTATTTTTATACCAGTAACGATCATAATCATTATGATTGTTTTTCTTCTTTATAGAAAAAATAAACAATATCGAGGAAAAAATGATTTGCTGCAAAAGAATAATCAGCAATTAGAGAAGGTAAACCAAGACTTAAGTCAACATTATGCTTGTCTACAGAAAGAGATTACCCAACGAGATCTGGAAATTGAAAATCTAAGGAAAGAGTTAGCTTCTTGCCGGATTGATGAAGAGCAAAGGGAAAAAATACGGGTAGAACTGGATGAAATGGTTTTAAGGAGAAAAGCTTTGGTAAAAGAGGCCTTCCTACATTCACCACTTTATGCAAAAATGCAGGCAATTATAAAAGATCATCTGGATAAAGATGCATCAGATAAAGAAATAAGCGATCAGGAATGGCAGGAATTAATTGTCAGCATGGACTCCCAGTGGAATAATGCCATTTCACGTTTTCATGTCAAGTATCAATTATCCAAAGAGGAACTCTATTTAGTATGTTTAAGTTTGACAGATTTTCCATTTGCTCATTTGGCATATTTGATGCATCTTTCCAGAAGAACACTTTATCGGAAAAAGAATGCTTTATGTGAACGGATCGGTGTTGAACAGAACAGTGAATTTAAAGAAATCTTGCGCGAAATATAGGGATGGCACACTTGTGACACACTCTTTTTGCATGGACTTTTGTAGTTTAGCGGCATCAAACAAAAAAGTTATGCATTATGAAAAGAGTATTATCTATTTTATTTCTATTCTTGGTTTTAGGTAGCTCAGTAAAAGCACAATTGGGTTTTGGGGTTAAGGAGATTGTGTTTGTACAAAAAAGTGGTGACAGAGATATAAGTGATCAGGCTGAATCTACCAGTCCGGAAGATGCTCCTAAAACTCGTAGTGTTGTTCCCCAACCGGTGTATGCTTACTTGGATAATGGAGAAGTAACTGTTTATTTTGAAACTGTATTCCCTACTGTTGCAATCAATGTTATTAATGAAACTACAGGGAAAACTGTTTGTTCGAAGACGCTTCTTAGTCCTACAAACTTTTCTATTGATTTGAACGGAGAAGATAGTGGAGAATATATAATAGAGGTTATTTCTGACGGAACCTCCTTTGAAGGCACTTTTTCTTTATAATATCCTGATAAATAAACGAAGGTAATCATGACCGGGGCTGATAACATCAGTGTCGTACTTTATCAATATCTGCGGACATTGTCCGTGAGAGTAAGTAGAGATACTGTACATCGCCTGCTTAGTACTCCGTTGGGAGACAGTATGCGCGGCGTCAGTAATGCACTGGATGCGCTTCATATAAAAAATGAGGTATTTCGGCTCCTGTCACATGATTACTTTTCAAAACTGGAAACTCCTTTTATCACAATGCTTGAGGTGGACAAAAAATCTTTTTGTGTTGTGACGAAAAAGGACGGTTTCATCGTAGAATTTATCAATGGAGAGGGTGGAAAACAGCATGTAAAGGTAGACAAGTTTCTACAGCATTGGACAGGTACAGTCCTATTGGGAGAACCTACTGAAGCAACACCGAACGAGCAATTTTATATAATGAGAAATATCGTATTTTATTTATTGCGTTATAGATTCATTATTGCTTTGCTCTTTGTCCTGATATTGGGACTCCAGACTGCATTTTGTCAGAGTCGGTCGCTTGCCTTTATGTTCTATTTATCTGCATTGGTTTTTGGAATACTCGTATCTGTCGCCATCCTCTACAAAGAGCGGGTGAACGGGGAGTTCATGGAGCGATTCTGTAATATCGGTAAGGTAGTGAATTGCAATGAAGTGTTTCACTCTAAAGGGGCAAGTATAGCAGGGTTAGGGTTAGGGGAATTATCTCTGCTATACTTTGCGCCTCTTTATCTATTCTCGCTAATCCGGCAGGATGATTTTTATATAATTTCTGTTGTATGTTGTGCTGTAGCCGTGACGCTTTCTTTATACTCTATTATTTATCAGGTTTTTATTTTGCGTAAAGCCTGCATGCTTTGTGTATTGGCTGATTTTGCAGTATGGGGTAGTGCGGTAGCTCTTTATATATTGAAAAATGATTTTGTAATGGAGCTGTCATTATCCTCACTTTTCGCATTTGTGGTCATAGGGTATATCTGTTTGATTTTTGAACTACAGTTAAGAGCCATACAAACCGGAGAAAAGGAAAGGATTATTTTAAAGAAATATTTTGGCAGCCTGCTTAACCCGGAAACTTTTCAAACATTGTTGGCATTAAAACCTCAGATCGGGAAAATGGTAAGTCGGGATATTGCATTGCATAATCAAAAAGAAGGTAGTAATGAATTGATGATAGTGACTAATCCCAATTGCAAGAATTGTGCAAGTGTTCATCGTCATATAGTAGAAATTGCTTCAAGTGTTCCCGTGTCATTAGTATTGGTAACATTTCCAAATGATAGGTTGGGTGAGGAAATTGCCCAGGTTATTATTGCGGCTTATTACCTTGTCGGTTGGGATAGGGCAATAGAGCTTTTGGGGGAGTGGTATGAAACCAGGCACATGGAAGACGCGGGTATATATAGTATAACGGCTGAGGTACGTGATGTGTGGACAAAACAACAGATATATTGTCGGGAACAAAAGATAAGTAAAACCCCTTCTGTCATAGTGAATAAGCATTATGTGCCGGAGGTATACCCATTATCAGATTTAAGATTTGTATTGACATAAAGATTTATTGTAGATTTAGTAATTAATAACCGGAACCTTAACTTTGTTTATCTGATACTGATAGCTCAACAGAAGTTGGGCTTCAGTAACAGTAGCATTCAATATAATGGTATTAGGTGCTTTATAGCTGTTTTGTAATCGGATAACTAAAAAAGCACGAGCCTCCCGGCCCGTGCTTTTCAACTAATTGTTAACTTTAATTTCTATATTTATTACTTTGCAATTGCTAATAGATTGGTCGTGAAGTCCATCTGCTTGTGGTTAACCAGAGTCCAATCTGATTTGTTTTTGTTGTCTTGCTTGTAGGCTTTGTAAGCCGTCGGCATATTTGCGTCATTCAGTTCGTATATGCTTTTCTGAACGGCTTCATCATAAGCTTTGTGAGATTCGTTCCAGCGTGCGTAATTCATGGTTATTTCATTATCGCTGTACTGGTAAGTCATCTTGAAATAGGGCACCCACGCATCTTTTGCACCATCCCATTTGGATGCTTCTTTGCTAATCAGACGGTTTTGGTCGTCATAAGTAAAAGTGTATTGCATGTGGCGTTGCAAATAAGAGCCTTCTTGCTTGAAGATAGTTTTGGATGCGACTAATTCGCCGTTCATCACTTGATTCGTTATGAAACCGTCCTGAGCTTTCACTTCGGAGTTGAGAACACTTGCTACCATAATAGCTACCAATGCGACTGCTTTAAATAAACTTGTAGTTTTCATAATCTTTATTTTTTAATTGTTACTATTTCTATTTGGCTTTCGCTCTTATCTGTTAGACGGAACTACTTGCTGAAAAGTGGCAGATAATCTTTATTTTTTTTGCTGACCGCTTTCGCTTAATAATAGTCAATTCCTGTGCCAAAGTGATAAGTAGTTGAAAATCAGCAAATACGAGAAATGCTAAGCTGTTCATTATCGGACAGTTGTCCGCTTATTATCGAACAGTGGCCGGGATAAAACAAAATATTTATTCCTTTTGAGACATGAGTGCAAAGATTTGGTACATTATCAATATCTTTTTATCGATAGCACAACTATCTTTGTCTCCCAAATAATATGCTATGAAGAATTTCTGTTTAATTACCTTGTTTATTTGTTTCAGTAGTTTGCCGGTATGGGGTGGCGGAGCGTCGGAAAAGGCAGTGTATGACTTGATAGAGCGGGTTACTCCCGGTTATGTTTCGCAGTATCGGTTAGAGATGATACATCCGGAAAATGGAAGTGATGTTTATGAAGTGGATGGTGACGGGCAGAGAATTATCCTGCGGGGAAACAATGCTGTTTCCTTGGCAACTGCTTTCAACTGGTATTTGAAGTATACGTGCCACGCCCATGTATCTTGGTTTGGTAATCAATTGAAATTGCCTGCAAAATTGCCACAACCTGCGAATAAAGAACGGAGGATTATTAATGGTAAATACCGCGTTTACATGAACTATTGTACGGTAAGCTATACTGCGGCGTGGTGGAATTGGGAACGTTGGCAACAAGAACTGGACTACATGGCGATGAATGCTATCAATATGCCTTTGTTTTCTGTAGGGCTGGATGGTGTATGGTATAATACGCTGTTACGTTTTAATTTTACGGAAGAAGAAGCCCGGGCTTTTCTCACTGGGCCGGGACATTCGGCGTGGCAGTGGATGCAGAATATTCAGAGTTATGGAGGTCCTTTGCCTAAATCGGTGATAGACAAGCATGTCATATTGGGTAAAAAGATACTGGCGCGTCAGTTGGAATTAGGGATGCAACCTATTCAGCAGGGCTTTTCAGGATATGTTCCGCGGGAATTGCAAGCTAAATATCCGCAAGCCAAAATCAGCATGAAACGGAAGTGGTGTGGTTTTGACGGTACTGCTCAACTAGACCCGACTGACCCTTTGTTTCATGAAATGGGCTTGGCCTTTCTGGAAGAGCAGGATAAATTGTTTGGTAGTTATGGAGTATACGCAGCCGATCCTTTTCATGAGAGCGCTCCCCCGATAGATACACCTGAATATCTGACAGGGGTGGGGCAGACCATACATAAGCTTTTCCAGACATTTGATGCGGGAGCTTTGTGGGTGATGCAGGCATGGAGTATGCGGGAAGATATAGTGAAAGCTGTTCCTAAGGAATCTTTACTGATATTGGACTTAAACGGATCGAAAACTGCTGCTAACGGTGGTTGGGGATATCCTGTGATAGCTGGTAATCTTCACAATTTTGGCGGGCGTATCAATATGCATGGCGATTTAGCTTTGCTGGCTTCTAACCAGTATAAGAAAGCGAAGGCGCGTTATCCGAATGTGTGCGGATCCGGACTTTTTATGGAGGCCATTGAGCAGAATCCTGTTTACTATGAACTGGCTTTTGAAATGCCCAATCATGCTGATAGTATCCCTTTGCAGGCATGGATTGCTGCTTATGCCGAACGTCGGTATGGAGCGAAATCAGCTGCTGCCGGAAAAGCGTGGATGTACCTGTTGGAAGGTCCTTATCGTCGGGGTACGAATGGAACGGAAAGGAGCTCTATTGTAGCTGCTCGTCCGGCATTGAATGTAAAGAAGTCTGGCCCGAATGCGGGTTTGGGTATTCCTTATGAACCGATGTTGGTGATTCAGGCTCAATCGCAACTTTTGAAGGATGCTGATAAACTGGCATTTTCCAAACCTTATCGTTTTGATATTGTAGATGTGCAACGCCAGATGATGACTAATCTGGGACAATTAGTGCACAAAAAGGCGGCAGAAGCATTTGCTTCCAGAGATAAAGCGGCCTTTGCCTTGCACTCAGGGCGTTTTCTTGAATTATTGAGAGATATGGATGAACTGCTTTATACACGTAGCGAGTATAGTTTTGACAGATGGTTGACGGAAGCCCGCAGTTGGGGAGAGACTAAAGAGGAAAAGGATCTGATGGAACGTGATGCAACTTCATTGGTCACTATTTGGGGGGCTGATGGTGATCCGCGTATATTTGACTATTCATGGAGGGAATGGGCAGGTTTGATTAATGGGTATTATTTGCCTCGCTGGCAGAAATTCTATACAATGTTGCAGGGACATTTGGATGCAGGTACTGATTATCAGGAGGAAGGGCTACCCTTGGCTTACGGTAGAGAAGATTTCCGTGCAAACGACTTTTACAACCGGCTTGCTGAATGGGAACTTGCCTATGTGGATCAGACGGGTAAAGCACGAACACCTGTCACTCATGGGGATGAGCTGGTTGTTACCCGTCGTTTGTTTGATAAATACCTGAAGCTGTCTCGTGAATATTATGCGGACTTCTCGGGTGTGGGAGAAATCAGGGAAGAACGTACTTATGAAAATGTCGGTGAGGAGTAATAGTAGTTACTCCCCACTTTTCTTCAATATTATTTTTGCCCCGTATTGAGTAGCGATACTTTTGCGGAAATCCAGGAAATCGGTATAGTCTTCTTTGGGGTAATTGCCTTGGTGATAGAGCAGGCGATGAACGATAAAAACATTGCCTGCTTCGCCCAAGGTAATGGAAGACCGGAACTTGCCGAATTTACTTTCCTGATCAACGGGTTTAGGCAATGATTCTATTTCATACCCTTCCGGCAGGCGGATGCTGATGCTATCTATATCGAGATAGCCATAATTGGTTTGAATGCTTTGGGTGCGTTCTCCCTGGTTGTTCGGACTGTAAAAGCTTCTGTGGAAAATATTGATCGGGATAAACAGGCGTTTTCCGGTTTTGTTTCCATATTGTTCGCTTTCGATGGTGTACGAGATATCCAGTTGAGGCTCTTTCTGCTTGATTTCGTTAGCGCGGATGGCATCGACTTTAGCCTGTACCAGGTTGATGTCGGAGCGTAGCCAGTCTTTCTGCCGGGCAGGCTCCATGTCGATAATGGATGCCATGTCTTCATATTGAAACAGGCGGGAGGTTTGTTTGACTTCTACTTTAGCACTTCCATCCGGTTGCAGGGTTACGAGGGTGTTGTTGACTTGTGTATTCAGAGAGTCCGCATACGTTGGCAATTGACAAAGAGTTCCGCCGTTGGGACCAACGAGTAGAGCATCGTGCCCTGCAATGGAATGATGCACGTAGCCTAAGGGTAAAGTAGGATTGGTACATTCCAGCCAAAGCGTATCATTGGGTAACGGTACTTGTAAGATGACATGGTTGTTTTGATTGGCACTGGCAAAGTCGGCTAATAAACGCCTATTAGTAGTGCTGATTACGGTGTAAACGGATGGAATACCCAGCTCTGTAAGCATGGCACGCATATAGTTGGATAGTCCTTTGCAGTCTCCGAAGCCGGTGCGGTTTACATCGGTGGCGGCTATGGGTTGCAGACCTCCGATTCCTAGCTGTATGCTGACATAGCGGGTAGTGGATGCGAGATACTGATAGATTGCGGCTATTTTTTCATACGGGGTATTGCAGTTTGCCGTCCGTTTTTGTAATTCCTCCTTTAGTGCCGGAGGAAGCTGGTCTCTTCCACTCAATAACTGATATTGCCATTCGCCATACGATTGCCAGCTTTCCATACTCCCTTTAGTTCTTTCGAAAGAGAAATTCAGGGGAGTGAAGTAGATACGGGGCAGCAATTCGGATAGAGAAGGGCTGTAGGGCTCTTTTTTGATAGCGGGCAGAGACTGGACTTTGACTTCTGTCAGCCAGTTTCCGTCAGCTGTCTGTTGCTGGCTGACTTCTGCCTGCATATTGATGGTCCGGTAACGGCAAGGATTGTCAGCCGGAGTCAGAATACGGTAACTTGCCTGTGCAACGGATTGGTTATAACTCTTTTGCGGAACGAAGCTGGGGTAGCCGATCAGTCCATCGCTGTTCTTTATCTCCCACTCGTAGGTGATGGTAACAGGATATCGTGACGGGGTATATTCGAAGAAATAGTAATAGTCGTCACTGACAAGGCCGTCTGAATATTCGGTAATCTTCAGTTCGCTCTTTTTAATTTTCCGGATCACATTGCCGGAGGCGTCCCGAACTTCTCCGGAGAACTTTTTCAGAGAGGAAAAACGGTCGCACAGACAGACAAAGGAGGCATCTTCTTTTCCTTTTTCATTCAATACCTGTATCACACGTTTCTCTTTCTGGATGGCATCGGTGGATGAACTGCATACGATATCCGTTACGGCATCTTGTATGATAGAGTATGCGTCGGTACGCAAATCTGCTTGAGCGTACAGGCTGCCGGAGTAAAAGGCGGCTTGTAGCAGGAGACCGAAAAATAATTTGTTCATTTTCATAATTTCCGCGTTACAGTTTCTTTAAAACCATCATTTCATTATTCTTCTTGGCGATCAATTCCCATAATTGTTGCAGTTCAGGATAGTCAGTATGCAGGAACAGCAGCTTCTGCAACCGGAAAGAATACCTGAGTGTGACCTGATTATTCTGTTGCGTGATTATATATCGGCAAAGCACTTGTCCGTCACTTGTCTGCAATCTCTGATTCTCCGGCTTTTCATCGACTGTGTATCCTTCCGGAATGGTCAGATTTATGGTTAGGGACACCTGGTCTGTGTAAGGAAATTCTACGGGAAGTTTCCGTTCCGACTGTTTGAAGGGGGACTCGGAGACATGCAGGAATACAAGCGGATTGACGTAAATGAACTGATCGTTAACAGTGTACTGCTTTTCAAATTCTACCAGTTCATGTACTTGCGGTGAGAAGTGGGTTCTCCCTTCCATCTGGAGTTTTTTCACCTGTATGTTCTCTTCGGAAGCCAGTTTGCTGACAAACTCGGTACTGTCCTTGGCTGTGCGGTATTTGTTACGCAAACGGGAGGCATACTGACCTATATAAACAGTTTCACGTGTGCCTGTAACAACTCCTTCAGAAGAAATTCCGGCCTTCACGCTTGATCTCAGCAGGTTTGCCCCTACATTTTCCAGACTGACCCACTGACTGTGATTGTCCGGAGCGATAATACGCGCACGGTTGGTCATCAGTACAGGAGGGAGGACATTAAGGTAGCCATTTTCTACGGAACTGTCCAGATAAACCAGAGTACTGTCTGTAGGGCTAATGGCTACGACAAATGTATTTAGTTTCTGGATGCTGGGATGGCTATAAGGAAGTATACCCATATCCCGGCGGCTCATTACTGCCGGATAGGCGGGTATTCCGGCATCTTTCAGCATGCTGATAAGGATAAAGTTGATGTCGGCATTGCTGCCTGTGCCTTCTTTCAGCACTTGCTTGGGTGATTTGCTATATAAGGCATATTTCTCATTCCATCTCACTTTGTTTTTCAGAAACGTGTAGATGGCGCATATCTTTTCGTCCGCTCCCTTCATTTGTTCCAGATGCAGGGCAGTCATTTCTTCTTTGAGCGGATTGTTCATTTTCAGTCTGCTACCGAAGTCCGAGTCCTTCAGTAATGTTTCGTCAATCTGTTCCCAGCTTTGGGTGAACGATTTGTAGAGGGAACCGGGGAAATCAATTCCCTGCAATTCCAGGTTTACTTGTGTGCAGTAGTCATCCGCGCACCACACATGACTGTCGTCTTTCAAAGCGGGGAGTTGGTTGCCCTGGAAGTTCAGATGCGTCCCGGAGCATCGGAGCAATTGCGATCCGATGGATAAGTTGAGGGAAGCGCTTTCGTTTACGGTTTCCAGCTTTTCCGCACCGTGCATCTCTATGTTGAATTTGAAATACTCGGGTATGGTGACATTATATTCGGTATATAAGATAGGAATATCACTTTGTGCTTTCCAACTGTCGATGCTGAAGAAGAAATCGGACTCTACCCGGTATTCATACTCTATCAGCGTTCCGGCTTTCACCTGCGGAATGGAGAATTTCAGGTTCATCCGGCTTTCGCCCACACGCTCCTTGAACACTACATCTTTCTTCATTTTGGTACGTACAATTTTTCCGTTTTCCAGGTTGTAGGCGCTGGCATCCAGTCCGATTATATTTTCTTTCATGGCGTTATTAGGCAGTTCGTAGTAGGGAATGGTGACATCGGCATAGGAGGTTCCTTCCGGTTTGAGTACTTTGATTTTTACTTTATACTCAGAAACCAGCCGGAAGCTTTCTATTCCCCATTTATAACTGACGTCAGTCAGCTTACACAGGATAACGGCGGTGGCGCTGGAGTCGGGTTCATAAACAGCCATGTTCAGTTCTTCCATGGTAGGTTTGCCGAATTTCCGGTTCGGTAGAATAGTTTGTCCGTCAGCGAATAGCTGAAAACAGCAGAAGCAAAAAAGTAAGGAGAGTAAAGCGTTTTTCATGATAGTATGTAATTGAAGTGTTCTTGTACCGACAAATATATGTTTTTTTTATTTAAAACAAGTGTTTAAACTTCTCTTTTATTAAATCTCCTTAAAGAAAGCCCGATGCGTCACTTTTTATTTGTTATTTTGCACCAAATTCGGGTATAGTGCGGTCTGTTCAGTTCAGGCTGCACTTCATTATTGCAGAACGTTCAATGAATAAACTCACCATAAAAGTCTGTCCGGTATGTGGTAGTGCGCATATAGAGCGTGCTATGACTTGCATAGACCACTATGCTTCCAGCGAGGCATTTTATCTGTGCCGCTGTCAGGATTGCGACTTTCTCTTTACGCAAGATTTTCCTGTGGAGGCTGAGATAGGCAAATATTATGAGACTCCCGATTATATTTCCCATTCTGATACGAAAAAGGGCCTCATGAATAAGGCGTACCATTGGGTGCGTGGTTATATGCTGGGGCGCAAGGCACGTCTGGTGGCTCGTGAAGCACACCGGAAAGAAGGACATTTGCTGGATATCGGTACGGGAACAGGATATTTTGCCGATACCATGAAGCGGCGGGGCTGGCAGGTGGAAGCAGTGGAGAAGAATGCGCAGGCGCGTGCCTTCGCCAAAGAACATTTCGGTCTGGATGTGAAGCCCGATACCGCATTACAGGATTTTGCTCCCGGAAGTTTTGATGTCATCACTTTGTGGCATGTAATGGAACATCTGGAACATTTGAATGAAACGTGGGATACACTGAATAGCCTGTTGACGGAAAAAGGCGTGTTGATTATTGCCGTGCCCAATTGCTCCTCGTATGATGCGAAGAAATATGGTGCGCACTGGGCTGCCTACGATGTTCCCCGTCATTTATGGCATTTTACGCCCGGCACTATTCAGAGATTGGGAGCAAAGCATGAATTTATATTGGCTGCACGCCATCCGATGCCATTTGATGCATTCTATGTGTCGATGCTAAGCGAAAAGTATATGGGACATTCGATGTCTTTCTTCCGGGGGATACTCAGTGGTACGTTAGCGTGGTTCAGCGCGTTGGCGAGCAAGGAGCGAAGCAGCTCGATGATTTATGTATTCAGGAAGAAGCAGAAATAAGATATGAGGTGGTAAGATGATAAAATGGTAAGATGATAAGGCATGAAGACGAAAAGCAAGAATAATTCCGTATCCTATTTTGATATGCAGTTCATTACTTCCAGCATCAGTACGACGCTGGTGTTATTGCTGCTGGGATTGGTGGTGTTTTTCGTACTGACTGCTCACAATCTTTCTGTGTATGTAAAGGAGAATATCAATTTCTCTATTATCATCAGCGATGATATGAAGGAAACGGATATTCTGAAGTTACAAAAAAGACTGGATAAGGAAGTATTCGTACGGTCTACGGAGTATATTTCGAAGAAGCAGGCGCTTCGTGAACAGATTGAAGCCATGGGGACAGATCCGCAGGATTTTCTGGGATACAATCCTCTTCATGCTTCTATCGAAGTGAAGCTGCACTCCGATTATGCGAATACCGACAGTATTGCCAAAATAGAAAAAGAAATAAAGAAGAATACCAATGTACAGGAAGTGCGTTATCAGGAAGACCTGATAAATATGGTTAATGAGAATATCCGTAATATCAGTTTGATGTTGTTGGGATTGGCTGTATTACTGGCTTTCATTTCCTTTGCATTGATCAATAATACCATCCGGTTGACTATTTACTCTAAACGCTTCCTGATTCATACGATGAAGCTGGTAGGTGCGAGTTGGAGTTTTATCAGGCGTCCGTTCCTGTGGCGTAACTTCTGGATCGGTGTGTTGGCGGCTGTCATTGCCGATGGTGTTCTGTGGGCTGCGGCATATTGGCTGGTGGTGTATGAGCCTGACCTGATCAGTGTAATCACACCCAATGTTATGTTGCTGGTTTCCGTATCGGTGCTTGGGTTCGGAGTGTGTATCACGTGGTTCTGTGCATACCTGTCCATCAATAAGTTCCTGCGGATGAAGGCGAGTACGCTTTATTATATATAGTATTGAACATTACAACTTCAACCGGAACTATACATTAATAGAGGAATAAGAGATGTTTTGAGTGAAGTTAAATTGTAAATAATTAAATCATAAATAAAGAGATGAGTAAAGAGAAATTTGCTTTCGATAAAACTAACTTTATCCTGCTTGCCGTTGCAATGGCGGTGGTGATTATCGGTTTTATTCTGATGACCGGTCCGGTGTCTACCCCGACACATTTTGAACCGGATATTTTTAGTGCGAGACGTATTAAAGTAGCTCCCGTAGTATGTCTTGTGGGTTTTTTACTCATGATATACGCTGTATTGCGCAAACCGCGTGACAAGCAAATGAATAATGAAGGAATAAAAAATTATAATTCATAAATCAACTACATGGAATGGTTTGAGGCGCTCATCCTGGGCTTGATCCAGGGATTGACAGAGTATTTGCCGGTAAGTAGTAGCGGACATTTGGCTATCGGTTCGGCATTGTTTGGTATTCAGGGAGAGGAAAATTTAGCATTTACGGTGGTAGTGCACGTAGCTACGGTGTTCAGTACAATGGTGGTCTTGTGGAAAGAAATCGAATGGATTTTCAAGGGACTGTTTAAGTTTCAGATGAATGATGAAACACGTTATGTAATCAATATCCTGATATCTATGGTGCCTATCGGCATTGTGGGTGTGTTCTTTAAAGATGAGGTGGAGGCAGTTTTCGGTTCAGGCCTGCTGGTTGTGGGTTGCATGTTGCTGGTAACGGCTGCTTTGCTGTCATTCTCTTATTATTATAAACCGAAGCAGAAGGAGAACATCTCCATGAAAGATGCGTTCATTATAGGTTTGGCTCAGGCTTGTGCGGTGCTTCCAGGACTTTCACGTTCCGGTACCACGATTGCAACCGGATTGTTGCTGGGTGACAATAAAGCAAAGCTGGCTCAGTTCTCTTTCCTGATGGTAATGCCTCCGATATTGGGTGAAGGGCTGCTGGATGGTATCAAGTTGATGAAAGGAGAAGAGATTGCCGGAAGCATTTCAACGTTATCATTGCTGATAGGATTTATTGCAGCTTTTGTGGCGGGTTGTCTGGCTTGTAAGTGGATGATTAATATTGTGAAGAAAGGAAAATTGGTATACTTCGCTGTTTATTGTGCAATAGCCGGTATCGTAACCATCGTACTGTCACAAATGCAAGGATAACGGATGAAGTTTAAAGAAGGAGAAGTACTATATTTCAATAAACCGCTGGGATGGACATCGTTCAAGGTTGTGGGGCATGCGCGTTACCACATCTGCCGGCGGATGAAAGTAAAGAAGTTGAAAGTAGGCCATGCCGGTACGCTCGATCCTTTGGCAACAGGGGTGATGATTGTCTGTACGGGTAAGGCTACGAAGAGAATAGAAGAGTTCCAGTATCATACGAAGGAGTATGTCGCTACCATTCAGTTGGGTGCCACTACCCCCTCTTACGATTTGGAACACGAGATAGATGCCACTTACCCTACTGAGCATATCACGCGGGAGTTGGTGGAAGAAACGTTGAAGACATTTATCGGTGAGATACAGCAGGTTCCCCCCGCCTTTTCGGCCTGTATGGTAAATGGCAAACGCGCCTATGACCTGGCACGTAAGGGCGAAGAGGTAGAGTTGAAACCGAAGTTGCTGGTGATTGACGAGATAGAGTTGCTGGAATGTAATCTGCCGGAAATTAAAGTCCGTGTGGTATGCAGTAAAGGTACTTATATCCGTGCCTTGGCCCGCGACATTGGTGAAGCGCTGAACAGTGGCGCCCATCTTACGGCTTTGGAACGCACCCGTGTAGGTGATGTCCGGCTGGAAGATTGCCTCGATCCGATGGATTTTAAAGAGTGGATAGACGCTCAGGAGATAGAAGAGTGACAAGCTACAAGCTACGAGTTACAAGTGGCTACGCTATAAACCGTATGGCACTTGTAGCTTGTAGCTCGTAACTTGTAGCTTACTAATGAACTCAAAAACTTAAAACTTAAAAACTCAAATAATATGAAACTGTCGCAATTTAAATTTAAGCTTCCGGAAGAGAAGATTGCTTTGCACCCTACAAAGTACAGAGACGAGTCGCGCCTTATGGTGCTGCATAGAAAGACAGGTGAGATTGAGCACAAAGAATTCAAAGACGTTTTGAACTACTTTGATGATAAGGATGTGTTCATTTTCAATGATACGAAAGTATTTCCTGCCCGTTTGTATGGCAACAAGGAGAAGACTGGTGCCCGTATTGAAGTGTTCCTTTTGCGTGAGTTGAATGAAGAACTCCGTCTGTGGGATGTGTTGGTAGACCCTGCTCGTAAGATCCGTATCGGCAATAAGCTGTATTTCGGTGATGACGACTCTATGGTAGCTGAAGTTATCGACAATACAACGTCTCGTGGCCGTACGCTCCGTTTCCTCTATGACGGTCCGCACGATGAGTTTAAGAAGGCTTTGTATGCGTTGGGCGAAACTCCGCTGCCTCACAGCATCATCAACCGTCCTGTAGAGGCGGAAGATTCGGAGCGTTTCCAGTCTATCTTTGCCCGTAATGAGGGTGCGGTGACGGCTCCTACTGCGAGTCTGCACTTCAGCCGTGAGTTGATGAAGCGTCTTGAAATTAAAGGTATCGATTTTGCGTATATCACGCTGCATGCCGGTTTGGGTAACTTCCGTGATATTGATGTGGAAGACCTTACGAAGCACAAGACAGATTCTGAACAGATGATTGTGAACGAAGAAGCTGTCGGCATTGTAAATCGTGCCAAAGACCTGAACAGACAGGTTTGCGCTGTAGGTACCACTGTGATGCGTGCCATTGAGAGCACCGTAAGCACAGACGGTCACCTGAAGGCATACGAAGGATGGACTAACAAGTTTATCTTCCCTCCCTATGACTTTACAGTAGCCAATTCGATGATTTCCAACTTCCACATGCCGCTTTCCACGTTGCTGATGATTGTTGCCGCTTTCGGTGGCTACGATCAGGTAATGGAGGCGTACAATGTGGCTTTGAAGGAAGGTTACCGTTTCGGTACGTATGGGGATGCGATGTTGATTACGGATAAGTAAAAAGTACAGTTGTGAAAATATGTCCTAAGTGCCACGAAGAAGTAGAAGATAGCTTTGAGATCTGCTGGAACTGTAATTATAGCTTTCCGGATAATAAGATATTGGATATGAATCTGGCAGGAGAGAACGATGATAGAGGGCTGTCTATTGACTGTTTACGCTGTCAGGTCAAGATGGCTTATTCTGGAAAATATGAGTTTTATGAAGGAATGAACACAGGTGTTTTGGGGAATCTTTTTGAGCTATTCCAGAATCGCGAAGCCTTTGACCTATATGTCTGTCCTAAATGTGGTAAAGTAGAATTTTTTGTTCCTTTGGATAGGGAACGGGAATTTAAGATAGAATAGACTGGTGATGGCGAAAGTGTATATAGGCCTCGGCACTAATCTGGGAGATAAAGAACAGAATCTCCGGACTGCTGTACACAAGATAGAAGAGCGGATAGGGAAGATTATTTCCCTGTCCGCTTTTTATGCTACTGCCCCGTGGGGGTTTGATTCTGATAATGCTTTCCTGAATGCTGCCGTTTGTGCGGAGACTTCACTTCCACCGTTGGAGATACTTTCCATAACCCAGTCCGTTGAACAGGAGATGGGGCGTACCCATAAATCAGTGAACGGTGTGTATAGTGACCGTGTGATAGATGTCGATTTGTTGTTGTATGATGATCTTATTCTGGATACCCCTACACTGAAATTGCCTCATCCGCTGATGCGGGAACGCCGCTTTGTGATGGAGCCGCTGGCGGAGATTGCGCCCGATGTGATGCACCCGGTATTAGGAAGAACACTGGGGGATATCTATCGTGATCTGACTGATTAATAATCGGTTTCCTGCAATGAAGAATAAATACCGTAACTTGTTCTTGCTTTTCGGCATACTCGCCATTGTCATCATGCTTTGTACAATGGATATGGATTATTCCGACATTTGGGAGAACGTGAAGCGCATAGGCTTTTGGTTTCCTGTAATCATGTTGTTGTGGTTCTTTGTCTATCTGATAAATACCTGTTCATGGTATCTGATAATCAGGGACGACCGTAAATATAGCGTTCCTTTCTGGAAGGTCTGCAAGTTGTCGATCACAGGCTTTGCCATAAATTACGCTACACCCGGCGGACTGATGGGCGGTGAACCGTATCGGATTATGGAACTGACTCCCTATGTAGGTGTAAGTAAAGCTACGTCTTCGGTCATTTTGTATGTGATGATGCACATCTTTTCTCACTTTTGGTTCTGGTTTCTTTCCATATTCTTATATATCTTCCTGTATTCTGTGAATACCTTTATGGCAATATTGCTTACTGCAATAGGGGTATTTTGTCTGTTGGCTATCTATTTCTTTACCCGTGGATATAAAAATGGGATGGCGGTGAAGACTTTCCGGTTCTTACAGAAGGTACCCTTTATCAGGAAGTGGGCGCATAGTTTCGTTGTGAAGCAAAAAGATACTCTGGAACAGATTGATAGTCAGATAGCCTTGCTGCATAGCCAGCATAAGATAACTTTCTATAGTTCTTTGCTATTGGAACTTTCGGCACGCATACTCTCCAGTCTTGAAATATACATTATTCTAAGCGTTTTCACACCGGACGTTAACGGGTGGGATTGTGTGTTGATACTAGCCTTCTCTTCTTTGTTTAGTAATCTGATTTTCTTCTTTCCGATGCAGCTGGGCGCACGCGAAGGTGGTTTGGCATTGGCTGTGGACGGGTTGCACATGTCCCCGGCATTGGGCGTTTATGTGGGGCTGATTACCCGCATACGCGAATTATTATGGATAGCTATCGGAATGGCTTTGATAAAGATCGGTAATAAGAAGTAAGCTGCCTTTTATCTGCTAAAAAGAGGCAGTACACGGATTATCATAGAGAAAAAATCTATATCTTTGCTCTTGAAGTATATAACCGGTAGTCTAATGTCCAGATATTCTGTTTCTATCTTATTTTGTCTTTTTATTTGTTCCGGTCTGTGGGCTGCGGTCAAAGCGGACGACGATGCCCTGCTTTTAAAACTGGATAAGATGATCGAGCATCGTGAGGTTTACCAGCAAAAAGTGGAAAAGGAAATAGCAGACATTCGCCGGACGCTGGATTATGCGGAAGATGATAAACTCAGGTTTGATATATTAGGGAATCTGTTCACTAAATATCGTTCATTTCGGATTGATACGGCTATGATTATCGCAAAGGAGAGACTGCAACTGGCAGAAAGTCTGAAGGATGAAACACTAATCAATCAGGGGCTGATGAACATAGCCGATGTAATGAACAAAATGGGAAAGCATGAGAATGCGTTGATTATGCTTGGCAAGGTGAAACGGACGGAGGATGTAAAAAAGGATACTTATTTCTATTATCTATACCACACCATTTACTTATCCTGCTATAATGATGCCATAGATGACCCCGGCAAACAACTTGCCTGGCAGCAGATAAAGGCTTATAAAGACACCCTGATTGCGATTAGCGAACCACACTCTTCCAGCTATGTTACCAATAAATGCGGTCGACTGAGTATGTCCGGAAAGTGGGATGAGGCTATCCGGCTGCTGGAGGATTATTACGGGCAAAGTGCAGAAGATAATTCGGACAGAGCGAGAATGGAGTATCTTCTGGCAGAATTGTATTTGGGAAAGCAGGATACTTTGCAGGCAAGGCATTATCTTATTCTGGCTTCATTGACTGATATTGCCAATGCCAAGAAGGTGTATATGTCTTTGCAGCATCTGGCAATACTTCTCTTCCGGGAAGGAGACATTGCAAGGGCTTATAATTATATTTCATGTTCGCTGGAAGATGTGAACTTCGGGAAAGCCCGCTATCGCTTTATCGACATTGCCGGATATCTCCCCATCATTCAGGCCGCTAATGATGCGCGTATTAAGGCTGATGAGAATCGGGTGCTCTTTTCCCTTCTGATACTCCTGATATTGGTAATAGCCCTGGTTGTCGCTTTCTTCTTTATCCGTAAGAAGAATACCAAATTGCTGAAGGTGAAGCAATCGCTGGCCGAACAGAATCTGCGCTTGCAGGAAATGGCTGGGAACCTCACCCGGATGAATGAGCAGATTCAGGAATCAAATCATATCAAGGAAGAATATATCGGGTTGCTGTTCAATATATGTTCCGAATATATCTATAAGCAGGAGAACGACCGCAAGGCATTACTGAAGATTGCAAATACAGGCTCTATGGCGGATATATCAAAGACACTCCGCGGACAATCTTCCACTTCCGATGATTTCAAGCTTTTCATCAGTAAGTTTGATACTATATTCCTTTCCATCTTTCCTAATTTTGTGGAGTCGTTTAATGCTTTGTTGAAGGAAGAAGAGCGTGTGCAGCTGAAGGAAGGTGAATTGCTGACGCCCGAGTTGCGTATATATGCTCTCATACGTTTGGGTATAAACGATAATTCCAAGATTGCCAACTTCCTTCATTATTCACTTCAGACGGTTTACAACTACCGGATGAAAATGCGGAATAAAGCGATCATTCCGGGCAAGGATCTGGCAATTCAGGTACAGAAACTGTAATTTTATACTTCCTTTGATCTTACTTTTTCTCTTTTATTCTTATTGGTCAATGTGTTGATAAATAAGATGTTACTTTCTATTCTCTTCTTTATTTACTTACTTTTCCGCTTCGTGTAGTTGTTCTGCTATACCATTGGAATTACTTTTGCTTCGTATCGTATGAGACACGCGATGCCTTTGTTACACGTATAATAAACTAATTTAAAACTATTATGAAAAACAAGAAGAATCCGGAAACTTTTGGAAGTAGATGGCGGTATGTTTGGGTACTGTTTGCTTTGGTTTTCAGTGTGAGCGTTGCCGCACAGAAAACGGTTGTAAAGGGCAATATCCTCGATAAGGATAATCTGCCTATTATTGGAGCTAATATTTTGGAGAAAGGAACGTCGAACGGAACGATCAGTGATGTGGACGGTAACTTCACTCTCTCGATCACAAATCCTAAGGCTACATTACTGATTACCTATATAGGGTATAAAAACGTGGAGATGCCTGCTTCTGCCAACATGAAGGTCGTGATGACGGAAGATAGCGAGATGCTTGAAGATGTGGTTGTCATCGGCTATGGTAGTGTAAAGAAGTCGGATGCAACAGGCTCGGTAACAGCCATTAAGCCCGATGACTTTAATAAGGGACTGCGCACAACCGCTCAGGATGCCCTGGTGGGTAAAGTACCGGGAGTAAACGTAGTATCCAGTTCCGGTGCTCCGGGTACAGGCGCCACGATTCGCATCCGAAGCGGTGCTTCGCTTTCCGCCTCCAACGATCCGTTGATTGTGATTGACGGTGTACCGGTTGATAACTCTACTATCGAAGGTGGTGGCAATGTGATTGGTGGTATTAATCCCGATGATATAGAAACCTTTACGGTGCTGAAAGATGCGTCGGCTACGGCTATCTACGGTTCGCGGGCTTCGAACGGTGTGATTGTAATCACTACGAAGAAAGGGGCTGATACCAATTTGCGCTTTAATTATTCAACGAACCTGTCAGTAAGTACAGTTACTGAAACGCTGGATATTCTTTCTGCCGATGAATTTCGCCAGTTTGTTCCCACTGTATCCGGAGTACCGGCTTCTGTGACCTTAGGCACAGCATCGACCGACTGGCAGGATGAAATCTACCGGACGGCATTCGGACAGGAACACAACTTTTCTGTATCGGGTAAAGTGAAGCAAAATGCTCCTTATCGCCTTTCGGTGGGATATACCAATCAGAACGGTGTCATACGTACCAATAACTACGAGAGATTTACATTCAACGGAGGTATTTCGCCTAAGTTTTTTGATAATCATCTCACGGTTGATCTGAACCTGAAAGTGTCTTATGAGAATAATAAGAAAGTCGATGAAAGCGTCGTAAATAACGCGCTTCGCTATGATCCTACACGTCCGGTTAAGACCGGAAGTGCCACTGCAGCTACTGATCCGGGGTTGGGATATTTTATCTGGATGAACGGTAATTCTCCGATGGCCATCCAGACGGATAATCCGGTGGCACAGCTTGACTTGCAGGATATCCGCAATAAAGTGACACGCTCTATCGGCAATGCATCCTTCAACTATAAGGTACATCATTTGGAAGACTTGCAGCTGAACATGAACCTGGGCTACGATGTCCTGACCAGTAAATACTCGAAGGAAGTGCCCGAGCTGGCGGGAATGATGTACACCTCTAACATGAAGGACGGTACAGGTCTTGTCTATGACTCCAAGCAGAACAAACGGAATTATCTGCTGGACTTATACGCTAACTATTCTCATGTTTTCAATGAGAAGCATAACTTCAGTGCCATGGGCGGATATGGCTGGCAGCATTTCTGGAAGAAGTTTGATGCTACTACCTTTTCTCCGGAGGGCAAGGAGCTCTTCTCTCCCAATCATTATGAATCGGAATATTATCTGCTTTCGTTTTACGGTCGTCTTAACTATTCGTATGATAACCGCTATATGATTACTGCTACGCTGCGTTCGGATGCTTCATCCCGTTTTGCAAAAGGCAATCGTTGGGGATTGTTCCCTTCCGTGGCATTGGGGTGGAAAATCAGCCAGGAAGCTTTCCTGAGAGATTCGGATATTCTGTCTGACCTGAAACTGCGCCTGAGCTACGGACAGACCGGACAGCAGGATATTCTGAACGACTATCCTTATATGACAACTTTCACAGTATCCTATCCTGAAGCTTGCTATCAGTTCGGAGATAAATGGTATAATACGTATCGTCCGAATGGTTATGACTCCGACATTAAATGGGAGACTACCGAGACTTATAACATCGGATTGGATTACGGCTTCCTCAATAACCGTATCTATGGTTCTGTGGACTATTACCAACGCCACACCAAGGATTTGCTGAATACGATTCCTGTGATTTCGGGAACTAACTATTCTTCTGTGATTACCACGAATATCGGTGAAATGGATAATAAAGGACTCGAATTTTCCATTAATGCAGTGCCGGTACATACCAAGGACTGGAAATGGACAGTAGGCATGAACTATACCTGGAACGATTCAAAGATCACAAAACTGAATGTAGTGGATTCGGAAGCCAACTTTGTACAGACCGGAGCCATTTCGGGTACCGGTAAAACAGTACAGGTATTCATGGTAGGCGAACGCCCTTATACTTTCTATCTGGCAAAACAAGCTTATGACGACAATGGCAAACCGATAGAAGGCCAATATGTACAGCCGGACGGTTCCGTATCGGCAACAGAAACAAAGTATGCCACCAACAAGAGTGCATTGCCGGAATCCTATCTGGGCTTCAATACCCAACTGAGCTATAAGAACTGGGATTTCGCTATCAGCGGGCACGGAGCTTTCGGCAATTATGTCTATAACTACATAGCTGCCGACCAGTATGTACAGTCTGTTTACAGCGACCAGGGAAACTTCTCGAATATCCTGAGCAGAACCAAAGCTACAGGCTTCCAAAACCAGCAACTGTACTCGGACTACTTCCTGGAGAAAGGAAACTTCTTCCGGATTGACAATATCTCATTGGGTTACACTTTCAAGAAACTGTGGGATCAGTCAAGCTCTTTGCGGCTGACTTTCGGTGTTCAGAATGTGGCTACCTTTACCGGATATTCGGGCATCGATCCGGAAATCTACAGCGGTATCGACAAGGAGATATATCCTCGTCCGCGAGTATTCTCATTAAGTGCTAATTTAACTTTCTAACGGATTAAAAAAAACTATGCGATATGAAAAAGATAATTGCCTATTCATTCAATCTACTTTTCTTGGTCACGTTTCTGGCTTCGTGCCTGGGTGACCTCGATACCATGCCACTGGATAATAACCAGTTAGTGAGCGACCAGGTATATAAGACCAAGGACGGCTATACAGGCGTGCTGGCCAAGTGTTATTCATCTCTGATCCTGACAGGACAGCAGGGTGGCGATGGCGGCAATGGCGACTTGGAAGGTGCCAATGAAGGATATTCCGGTTATGTGCGTCTGTTGTTCTACCTGCAGGAGATGAGTACGGATAACTTCCTGATGCCTTCTTCCTCAAACGGTCTGCGTAAGTGCCTGAACCTGCAATGGGATGCCTCCAATGCCTCTGTTGTCACCTGGACTTACCAGCGGCTTTATATGAGCATTGCCTACTGTAACGAGCTGCTGCGCGAATGTACCGAAGGGAAGTTACAGGATAGAGGACTTTGGGAAGAAATGAAGGACGAATACATTGGTTACAGAGCCGAAGCACGTTTTATACGTGCGTACTGCTATTCCATGCTTTGTGATTTGTTTGGTTCCGTGCCCTATGTTGACGAACATACAGGTGTGAAGGAAATTCCGGTTCAGTATACCCGTAAGCAGATATTTGAATATGCGGAAAGTGAATTGCTGGCTGTTGAGAATGAACTGAAAGCTCCGGGAGAAAACGAATACGGACGGATTGACCGTGTAGCCGACTGGTTCCTGCTGGCACGTATGTATCTGAATGCCGAGTCCTGGATTCATGAAAATAAATACCAGGAGGCATATACGTATGCGAAGAAGGTAGTTACAGACGGACACTATCCGCTGGCTTCTGACTATCGTGAAATCTTCCTGGCGGATAACAAAACCTGCAAGGAGATCATCTGGGGGTTGGTACAGGACGGACAGCGTGCCCAAAGTTCAGCCGGAACAAACTTCTACGTAAAAGCTTTCGTGAATGGTCCGATGGACGAATTGTATAAGACAGGAGTCGGTTCGCGAGGCTGGGGTAATGTTCGTGCCAAGATGACACTGGTAGACGCCTTTGATGCGGATGATGTGGCGTTTGATGTCAATGATACCTGGGGTAACGGAAAGAAAGATAAACGTGCCCAGTTCATGACCGCCCTTCCGAATCAGGTGAAGGAAACCTGGGACTCGGAACTGAACATGACCAGCACCTTTACCTGTGGTTATGGCTATATCAAATGGAGAAACGTGACCAAGGATGATCAGCTCTGTGCTTCGGGCGATGCTTATACCTCTATTGATTTCCCGTTGTTCCGCACAGCCGATGCCTATCTGATGGCTGCCGAAGCTATCTTGCGTGGAGCAAATGGTACGGAAACGGAAGCATTAGGCTACGTCAATGAAGTTCGGTCCAGAGCGTATATGTCCGGTAAATATGCGAAGAGCGGCGTTCGTTCGGATGTTTCAGGAGAAATCGCCCTCAATGAGCTTTCTTTGAACTTTATCCTGAGCGAGCGTCAGAAAGAACTGGCATCCGAGCTGACCAGGCGTACCGACCTGATCCGTTTCGGTAAATATACGAAAGGCAATAACTGGGACTGGAAGAATGGTATCCGTCTGGGAGGAGATGTGGACGACAAGTATCAGCTGTTCCCGATACCGGAAAGCGAATTGACCAACAACCCGGCGTTGAATCAGAATGACGGTTATAAACAATAAATGAAGATATAGAATGAGACTGAGACTGAAACAATTACTGTTATGTGGTATGATGTGGATGTGCTGTGTTCCGCTTGGGGCGCAGACATCCAAAGAAGAGATGTTTTCCACTATTGAGAAAACGGGTGGAGTCTATTGGGCCTATCCGCTTGATTTCGCCCCGCAGACCCGGGCTCCCAAAGGATATAAACCATTCTATGTGAGCCACTATGGACGGCATGGTTCCCGTTATCTGATTGGCGACCGTGATTATAAATGGCTGGTGGACCTTTTTGAAGAAGCGCATCGTGAGGGTGCACTTTCCGACTTGGGAGAAGATGCCCGGCAGCGTTTGCTGAAGGTGTGGGAAGAAGCGGAAGGCCATGGAGGTGATCTGACCCCATTAGGTGTCCGTCAGCACCGTGGAATTGCGGAAAGAATGTATGCTGCATTTCCTGAAGCCTTTAAGGGCAGCCCTTCTATTTCTGCCCGTTCTACCGTTGTGTTGCGTTGTGCGATGAGTATGGTGGCTTTTGGTGATCGTTTGAAGGAGCTGAATCCCAATCTGCGCATTTCTTATGAGGCCAGCCATAAGTATATGGACTACTTGAATTACCACACGGACGAATCCAACCGCTTTACTTCTTCCACTGACGGTCCGTGGGCTGAAGAATACAGAAAGTTTGAAGATGTCCACACCAATCCCGACCGGTTGATTGCTTCTTTATTTAAGGACAAGCGTTTCATACTGAAGAAAGTGAATCCGAAGGAAGTGATGTGGGGTATGTACTGGGTGGCGAGTGATATGCAGAATGCAGAGACAAAGGTTTCTTTCTATGATTTGTTTCAGCCCCAGGAACTGTTTGATTTGTGGCAGTGCATCAACTATCGTTTCTATGTGGGCAATGCAAATCATGCCGACGGGAAAGGGATTGTTGTAGCCAATGCGAAATCATTGTTGCAGAATATTCTGGATAGCGCTGATGAGGCTATTCAAAAGGGAGGCATAGCCGCTACCCTTCGCTTCGGGCATGATGGCAATGTGATTCCTTTGGTGGCATTGATGCAGATAGAGAATTGTAATGTTGCCGTAGATGATCCTTACGAGGTGTATAAAGTGTGGAGTGACTTTAAGGTAGTCCCTATGGCCGCTAATGTGCAGATTGCCTTCTTCCGGAATGAAAAAGGAAGTGCGGACGATATTCTGGTTAAGATACTGCATAATGAACATGAAGTACACATTCCGGTACAGACCGACCAGTTTCCTTTCTATAAATGGAGCGATGTGGAGAGCTACTACCGGAACTTATTGAAATAAAGCACAGTTTTAAAGTTAACAATATTGAGACTACTAATTGGGAAGTGTGCCGATGGGATATCGGTACACTTCTTTTGCTAATATAATGTTAATGCTTTCCTGTTTATATGCTATTTCATAAGAAAACCTTTATCTTTGCACCCGAAAATGAAATGTGGAAAGATTTGAGTAGCTTGCAACCACAGAAAAAAATGCTAAAACACATCCTTTTCTGACGATGCTCCGAGCATCGGGATATGCATGTCTACTCACCTGGTCCCCGCTTTTCATTCTTTAATTATTCATTCTTTAATTTAGAAGTATGGGATATTTATTCACATCCGAATCGGTGTCAGAAGGACACCCCGACAAAGTGGCCGATCAAATATCGGACGCTGTGCTTGACAAACTGTTGGCTTACGACCCCAGTTCGAAAGTAGCTTGCGAAACTCTGGTAACTACCGGACAGGTGGTACTGGCTGGAGAAGTGAAAACCAAAGCGTACGTTGATCTGCAACTCATTGCGCGCGAAGTAATTCAGAAAATCGGCTATACCAAAGGCGAGTACATGTTCGAAAGTAACTCGTGTGGTGTATTGTCCGCCATTCATGAGCAAAGCCCCGACATTAACCGTGGTGTAGAACGTCAGGACCCTATGGAGCAGGGTGCAGGCGACCAAGGCATGATGTTTGGCTATGCTACTAACGAAACAGAAAACTATATGCCTCTTTCGCTCGACCTGGCACATCGCATCTTGCAAGTGTTGGCCGACATCCGTCGCGAAGGTAAAGAGATGACTTATCTCCGTCCGGATGCCAAGAGTCAGGTAACTATTGAATACGATGATAACGGTACGCCTGTCCGCATCGATACGATTGTAGTTTCTACCCAGCATGATGACTTCATCCAGCCTGCCGACGACAGCGAAGCCGCCCAGCTGAAAGCGGATGAAGAAATGCTTGCCACTATCCGTCAGGATGTCATCAATATCCTGATGCCACGTGTCATTGCTTCTATTCATGCAGAGAAAGTACTTGCATTGTTCAATGACCATATCACCTATCACGTTAATCCTACCGGAAAGTTCGTTATCGGCGGACCTCACGGAGATACCGGTCTGACGGGACGTAAGATTATCGTAGATACCTACGGTGGTAAAGGTGCTCACGGTGGTGGCGCTTTCTCCGGTAAGGACCCCAGTAAGGTAGACCGTAGTGCCGCTTATGCAGCCCGTCATATTGCCAAGAACCTGGTGGCAGCCGGTGTAGCTGACGAAATGCTGGTACAGGTGTCTTATGCTATTGGTGTGGCTCGTCCCATTAATATCTATGTCAATACTTATGGTCGCGGTCATGTAAACATGAGCGATGGTGAGATTGCGAAGAAGATAGATGAACTTTTTGATCTTCGCCCGAAGGCTATTGAAGATCGCCTGAAGCTTCGTAATCCGATTTATCAGGAGACTGCCGCTTATGGCCATCTGGGACGTGAGCCGCAGATTGTTACCAAGCACTTCAAGTCTCGTTACGAAGGTAATAAGGATGTAGAGGTGGAGCTCTTCACTTGGGAGAAACTGGATTACGTGGACAAGGTGAAAGCCGCTTTCGGTCTGTAATCTTTCTCTGGTTTTGTAATCAGCGTAGCTTTACAAGCTATTTATATAGAAGCCGCCCTGCTTCCTTTCGTATTGCGAAAGGAGGGGGCGGCTTCTTATTGATTCTATGATAGTAAAAATTGATTGGCGGGCATCAGCCGGATATGTTTTCCGTCTTCTTCAAAAGAATCGGTCTGATTAGTTGTTACAATAATACCTTCCGACAGATTGAATGCTTTCATCGCTTCGAGCAGCCCGTTATATTCGCGTGCGAAGTTCTGGTCGGTTATCTGGTGACAGACCTGGATGGCATGCAATACCTTGCCTTTTTCAGCGACAACAAAGTCACATTCTCCTTTTCCTTTGTAATAGCAAATGTTTCCCGGTTTCCTGCGCAGATGCAGGAAGATGAGGTTTTCCAGTTTATGTCCGGTGTTATCCGAGAAGTTGGCAGAGGCTTCGTTCGCCAGCCCTAAATCCATGCTGTAAACCTTCTTGGGGTTTCGGGACTGCACTTTTAGCGAATAACTGAATATAGGTATAAATTCCAACAAATAAGATCGTTGATAGAAAGAGAAATAATCCAGAAAAGTAGATGCCGCTTTTATATCGAACATCCCCACCAGTTTACCGGCTGATACCAGGTTCCCTATGTTGGATAGCAGATATACAGCCAGTGCCCGCAGTGAATTTACGTCTTTTATGGAATTACGGATAGCAATATCTCGTATCAGAATGTCATCAATCAGTGTATTCAGTATTATTTCAGATTCATTTTTCACGTACTCGGGAATGCCACCGTCGCGCAGATAATTTAAGAGTGAATCTTCGTCTGCGGGGCGGCTTTTGAAAGAGAGATATTCTGAATAAGAAAAAGGAAATAGCTCCATGGGGATATGTCTACCGGTGAGGTGAGTGCCCAGTTCGCTGCTTAATAAGGAAGCGTTGGAACCGGTGATGAACAGGGTATATTCTTCATTGAGCATTTGGTGAATGAAGATTTCCCATTTAGGGATGATTTGTATTTCATCGAAGAAGAGCACGCGGACGTTACGCCGTTCAATTTCCCGTTGCAGGCGGGTGAAGTCATCAGTATCAAAGTTGGCGAGGCGTATGTCTTCGAAGTTCAGATAGAGCGCTGAGTCATATTTCCGGGACATCAGTTGGCGCAAAAGAGTGCTTTTGCCACAACGGCGTATACCGGTAATGATAGTGGCAAACGATGGGATGGCAGGCACTGAAATCAGTGCTTCTCGTGGTAAACCCTGCTCTTTCTTGCGAAACATATCGGCTTGTGCGTCCAGTACAGCTGATATCTCTTCTTGTCTAATCATCTTATTTAGAGTTGTTTTTTCGCAAATATACTGTTTTGTTTGTTACTAGCAAATGATTTCATAGTTTATTGGCAAATGATTTCATTTGTTGCCGGCAAACGAATCTTTTCCTTTGGTTGTTTTTAGGGGGGCAAAATGCTTGTGGAGTGAAATGATAAATTGATTTTTATTTATTGATATCTTAATCAAATTGATGCTATTTCTTTGTTTTATGTGATTATGCCCATTTGTCAATCTTGCATTATAGGATATCCTGTGAATAAATAAGGAATGTAAATTCGTTATTTCTGCATATTCTTGCGTGTTTTAGGGCTTCTTATGCAGAAAAGGGTTACTACTTACGGGTGAAAGGGTTACTACTTATAGGTGATATCATTACTACTTACGGTCAAAAGGGTTACTACTTACTAGTAATACACTTATTTGTATTGGCTATTTCTCTTATATTTGTGTTTTTAGGGTGGTGTTTTACTCTAAAAGAAGTGTAAGTATTTCGATATATTATTAATAATCTGTGGCTTGCTGAATTTCGTTTGTTTCTTTTTACCTCCATGGTCAGTTATTCGGGAATAATGCATTCTCAGGCAATTGGAAATACAAAGTGTCAAAATGATAGTGTGATACTAATTATGTTTCAACTGCTTACTTTCTAACTGGCTTTTTCCATGATTTGTTGCTATCTTTGCAGTATTGAAACGAGAAGTCTAATATAGCATGAAAAAACTGTTACCCGCTTTCCTATTCTTTATATCATTTACTATGCTGCTAGGGGCATGCGGAAGAGATTCTCATGCTGTCAGCTCTATTCTGTTATTGGCTGATTCGTTGATGCAATCGCGTCCTGACAGTTCGCTGCAATTATTGGAGGAGGTTTCTGCACCGCAGAAGATGGGGACAACAGACAGGGCATGGTATGCCTTGCTGCTTACGCAGGCGAAGTATAAGAATTATGTGTCGCTGGAGAATGATTCTTTGATACAGGTAGCTGTGGATTATTTTGAAAAGAACAGTGATAGAGAACGATTGGCAAAATCTTATTTTTATAGCGGGTGTGTGCATCGGGAGCAAGAAGACATATCTACTGCCATAAATTTATATTTGAAGTCATTGAGGACTATGCCGCAAGGAGGTGACTCGGTATTTTTGTCGATGGTATATAACGATTTGGGAGATTGCTATACAGACCAAAATATGGAAGAGACAGCAAGAAACATGTATAAGCAGGCTTATGCTATAAATGTGAGTAATCATGATACTTTACGTGCATTTCACAATCTGAATGGTATTGCTGGTACTTTTTTGCTTGAACTTCAACTTGACAGTGCATTAAATTATTATCAACAGGCACTGGAAATGGCACTTTCACTGGATTATCCGGTGTTGTTGGGCGCCATATATAAGAATTTATCCGGAGTTTATAATGAGCAGGGAGAGTATGGACAGGCCAATGATTGTATTTCAAGAGCCATGCCTTATTTGTTAGATATAGAAAGCTTAACCTCTGCCTATTCTTTGAAAGGTGATATTTTGTATAATCTGGGTAAGAAAGACTCAGCCTTTTATTATTGGAATTTAGGAAAGGAATCTTCTGATATATATACAAAGACCTCAAATTATTATAGTATATATCAAGCCAATAAAGAGCTTTCTAATTGGAAAGATGCGATTTTAAATGTTGATTCTTTCATCGTTTATTATGATTCGATTCAGAGAATGAATGACCGTGCGGAGATTAACGAGTTAATGGATAAACATTTATTGGAATTGCATAAGTATAAACTCTCTGTTGAACATAGAAGAACAATGAATCTCCTGATTATATTATCCTTATTTATTGTTTTAGTATTAAGCCTTATATTGATGTGGAGGGATAGATGCAGGAAGAACAGATATATCGTTTTACAGAAACAACTGATGGAGAATCGTGCAGAAATATTGTTACATGGAAAAGATATCTGTGAAGAAGGAAATAGCAAGTTGCATGAATTGAAAGAGTTAAGGATTGATATTTGCATTTCTTTATTTAGATCAACTGAGGGGGGTAGGAAATTGACAGAATTAATGAAAGCAAAACCAAAAGAGCGTATTAGTATTATTCATAACCACAGGGTGTTGATTCTTGATGATATTAGAAGCGCATTTGCAGATATCATGAAGGATTTGAATGCTTGTTGTTCTTCTTTGACTATGAATGATTTGTTATATTGCGTATTAATCATACTTCATTGTCCAAAAGAAATTGTTATGGACGTAATGAATACTACTGCCGACGCAATAAAAACACGGAAAAATAGAATTAAGAATAAAATGGATAAGGGACTTTTTGAGAAAGTATTTATGTCTGATAATGTGTGATTTATATATTGTCTGTTACATACTTGGATTTCTCTGTTACCATTGTTACCACGTAATATTTTGTTGTTAGATGAAAGTTGTGTTTATTCGAGGCATCAAATAATTAAATCTTATACTACATGAAAACAACATTTTTACTTTCGCTCTTATTCGCTTTGTTCTCTCTAAATATTTATGCAGAACAAATGGTATCTATCAAACAGATTAATTTAAAAAAATCTCTTAAGGGAAAGGGAGCGCAACAGCCCGGAACACGTTCTTTAGAACCATTGAATGTCTTTGCCTATTTTAATCCTGATAATACTGCTTTGACTATTAATTTAGATTGCGTATATACTGAAGTAACGGTTTCGGTAAAAAGTATTTTGACAGGTGAAACTATTCAGTCTGAATTGTACTTTACTCCGACCAATATATTTGTGAATATGTCCGAAGTGGAGAATGGAAAATACTTATTAGAAATTTCTTTCGGAGAAACCTTGTTATCAGGAGAATTCAGTATCGAATAAACATTACGCATTATGAAAAAGGATAAACGGATATCTAAACGGGTAGCGCTTATATTTCTGCTATCTGTAGTTTTATCTATGTGGGCAGGTCTGGATATTTGTGCGCAGCGTATCAAATATACCTACGACAATGCCGGAAACCGGTTGACTCGGCAAAAGGAGATTGTCGTACAGACAAGGGGGGCTTTGAGTGATGAAGAGGAGCCATCGGTATACGAAGAAGAGCTTTCGGAAACTAAAGTTACTATTTATCCCAACCCTACCCGTGGTATGCTCAAAGTTGATATCTCAGGAGTTGAGAAGTTTGAGAATGCTCGAATATCCCTCTATGATCTTACCGGAAAGTTGTTGCAGCAGTGGGCGGGTATATCCCAATCCAATGAAATTGATTTATCCGAACGGACTCCGGGAATGTATATCATGCAGGTTGCCTACAATGGCAAGATTAGCAGTTGGAAGATAATTAAAGAATAAGATAACCTTAAAACACACTTCTCCATGAAAACACATTTATTATTCATATTTTCCTTTTTATTATTTCCACTTATTGCCCATGCGCAACAGGGAAATACTAGATCATATCCAATTGAAGTTGGCACTTATAATTCTGAGTTTGATTATTCAGATTCACAAAACACGGAAGATTTTACAAACAATTATACGGGGCGACCTTCCAATGATGTTTTTTATAAATTTACTATAAGTACTAGGATGAAGGTCATCATGAAGCATTGCGAATCAGAGCTTTCTGATACCTATTTGAGCCTTTTGGATGCTTCCGGAAAATTAATTGACTATAACGATGATGCTGACTTTTCCATAGGCTGTGGCGGTGGTGCTGGAGAGGCTTATTTATCAAAGATACTGGATGCCGGCACATACTACGTCGTGGCAGAAGGATATGAAGAGAACGGAGTTATTACTACTCAAATAACTGGGATGTTTTTATCTTCAGAAGGGGATAGTCAGCAGAATGCTATTGACGCCGGTACTTACAACAAGAGTTTTGACTATTCTGATATACAGAATATGAATCTTTTTTCTAATCAGTATGCAGCCGGAGAACAAGAGGATGTTTTTTATAAGTTCACATTAACCCGTAAAATGATTGTAACAATAACTCATTGCGGATCAATGGTTTATGAAACTTGCGCCTATCTGTTGAATGCCGCGGGAGGTGTCATTGCTTCCAATGATTATTATTCAGATGATGGTCACTGTTCTTCATCCTCTCATGCTTTTATACAGAGAACCTTAGAACCGGGCACCTATTATATAGTATCGGAAGGATATGATACAGCGGAACTTATTACTACCAATATTACCGGATATGCCTCGGAAGATTTTGATTATCCGGACATTCCCATCACATATAGTGCGGAACAGGAAGCCGTTGGCTCTCTTGGTGGAACTTTTGATGTATCGGCTACCGGAGCAGCTACGTATTCAATTCCTATTAAAATTCCGCAAGGTGTAGGAGGCATGCAACCTACGCTTGCTATCGTTTATAATAGTCAGGCGGGAAATGGAATGTTGGGTTGGGGATGTAATTTGTCGGGAATGTCAGTTATAACTCGCGGTCCGAAGGATATGTATCATGACGGTACAGCCAAGGCATTGACTTTTTCCGCCGATGAGGCTTATTATCTGGACGGTAAACGCTTGATTTATTCTTCTGGCACTATAGGGCAAGAGGGAGCCATATATTATTTGGAATCCGATCCTTTTACAAAAGTGATTGTTCATGGCACATATACTGCTTCTACAGCTAATACATGGTTTGAAGTGCAGTCTTCTACCGGGCAGATATGCTATTATGGAAATACAACCGGTGCTCGACAAAGCTACACAGCCGGTAATTCCCCCAGAATCTATGCATGGTATCTGGATTACGTGGAAGATCCGTTGGGTAATTACATGAATTATACTTATAATAAGTGGAGTTACTGCATGTACCCCAACACTATAATGTATGGAAATAATAAGAATGGGAGTACTGGTTTACAGAATACGGTTACTTTCAGTTATGAAACTCGCTCCAATGATCCGCAACTATTTGTTATTGAAGGCGTAAAAGGAACCATGGATCGTAGGCTGAAAACCATTACAAGCAAAACGGGAAATTCGGTTTACCGTGTTTATGACTTGCAATACAATACCACCGGTGATGCTTCCGGTACTAAATATTCACGTCTGACAAGTGTTACGGAGAGGAATGGTGCCGGCGATGTTATGCAACCAGTTAAGCTAAATTGGTCTTATTTGCCTTCCCTATATAGTATTCCTGTTTCTCCTCAAGTGAATGCTGCTTCTGTTTATCCAGCAGTCGCATTTTCTGAACAGCAATTTATTGCTGGTGATTTCAATGGAGATGGTTTGACGGATATGATGGGAATCTCTCCTGTAAAGATACCGACAGGTACGAATTCTTGGACCTATGATACTTACGCTTATATATATTGGGCCTCATTGGATTCTTCCGGAAATGTCCGATTTGTTGACGGAACGAATTATCGTCTTGGAGCAAGTTTTCAATTGTCTGACATGCAAGAATACAAAGCGGGATCGTCCGTCATCGATTTTGATGGAGACGGTCTGAATGAATTTGTAGTACCACATGTAAGCATCAATGATCATTGGAAGCAAATAGCTTTTTATGTTTATGGAAACACGGTTCAGGGGGCTTTCGGATACAACTTGCAGCACAGTAGTGAAATGCCCGCCTATGCTACCGGTGATTTTAATAATGACGGAAAAGGAGATATCGTTTTCATAGAAAAGGGACACAGTGGCAACAAGTATCCGGGCGAGATTATTGGACATAATTCCGGAACATCTTTATACCGCACGGCATTTAGCCTTACCTTGCCTTCTAATCCCGATAAGGTATTCGTATCTGACCTTAACGGTAACGGGCTGGAAGATATGATGATAATTTATAATGGAGGCTATACCATTTTTTGGAATCAGGGTAATGGAATTACGGGAACTACTTTTTCGGATGCCAAGAAGACTACAGGAACCAATGTCTCTAAGGTGTGGATGATTCGTTCCGGTGATTTTAATGGTGATGGCTTAATGGATATACTAATGAACAGTACCGGTGAAAGTAGTTGGTATTTTGCCTTGAATAATGGCAATGGAACTTTTACTAAGTCGCAGGCATGCACATTAGGGCTTTACGATCAGAGCTTCACTTCAAAAGATGATTCAAGGTTTGATTGCCTTATATATGATTTCGATCTTGACGGGAAATCGGATGTGGTGATAACCAAGGCCATGTATGATAAGAAGAGCGCTATATTTCAAGGTTCTTGGGGTGAGTTCAATAAAACTTATACCTATTGGATGCATTCTACAGGAAGTGCGCTTACCATAGTGCGTTCGGCGACTTCTAACAGAGATGAAGATGCTCTTTCATCCCGCTATCTGGTGGGTGACTTCAACGGTGACGGTCAGATGGAACTGATGAATTATGGTTACAATTGTTATAATAGTAGTAATTCAAACAGAGACCCTGTATGGCGATTATACCCTAATAGTAGTTACAATACAGACAAAGGTAAGGTAACTTCTGTTACCGGTGGCTATGGTAGTGTGACGAATATTACTTATGCCTCCCTTGTCAATGGCGGTATCTATACCAAAGGTACGGGTAGCAGTTATCCTGTTGCCGATTATACTTTGCCTTTGCATGTAGTAAAGAAAGTAAATTCGGATAATGGTGCGGCAGGCAGAACAATGATAACTAACTATCGGTACAGTGGCCTTAAAATGCATTTGCAAGGAAAAGGGCTGTTGGGAATGTCTTCCATGATAGCTGAGAATATGACGTTGGGGACAGTTTCTGAATCTGGTGTAAAAGCATGGAATACTTCCTTCTACATACCATCTGTTACCTATACTAAAAATACCATAGACGGCAGTACGGCTGAAACTAACTCTACGCTGGTTATCGTGGATAAAGGCTCCAGGAAATACTTTGCTTACCCTTCATCTACTACAGAGAAGGATTTGGATGGCAATATGGTTACTACCACTCGTCAGTTCAATACTACCTACGGTTACATGACCCAGGAAAAGGCAGACTATGGCAATAATATGTATCGTACTGTTCAATATGGCAACTATATCCTTGCCGGAAAAATCTATCAGCCCCAGTTGATCACAAAGGTACAGAAGCATACGGATGACTCGTCGACTTTCACGCAGAAGACGGAAATCACGTATGATACCTCTAAAGGATATAAAACGAAGACTGTTGAAAATTATGGTTCCTCTTTGCCTTTAACTACTGAATTCACCTACGATACTTGGGGAAACGTGAAGACGGAGAAAATCAGTGGCTCTGGAGTTTCCGCCCTTACCAGTAACTATGATTATGATACAACGAAACGTTTTATCGCTAAAACTTCTACTAATCCGTCGTCATCCATTATTGCTTATACATATGATACTTGGGGAAATGTCTTGACGGAAACTGACGAAAGTGATACTTCCAATAAGTTAACAACTAGGCATACGTTTGATGGATGGGGGAACAGACTGTCTACTCTTTTTCCCGACGGTACTAAGAGAAGTTATCTGAGTGGTTGGAATGTCAATTCAAGTAAACGATTCTTTACGCTTGCCCAAGCTACGGGAGAGCCCTGGGTAAAAACTTGGTACGACAATCAGGGGCGTGAGGTATTGGTAGAAACAATCGGTCCCAAAAGTATGTCCATTAAAGAGGCTACGACTTATAACAACAAAGGGCTGATCACTCAGAAAAAGACAGAAACTGGCAATCTTACCACGACGGAGAACTATACGTATGATGCTCGTGGGCGAGTGCTGACCCAAACAAGCAGTGCAGGGAGATCCGTTTCTTACGCTTATGGGAACCATACAGTATCGAGTACCACAAACGGGAAAACTTATACCCGAGTTTATGATCCCTGGGGTGGAGTGAAATCCGTGACCGATCCGGTTTCCAGCATTGCCTATACTTATAAGTCACTGGGAAAACCTCAAAAGATAGTCACAGGTGGAGCTACTTTCACTATGACCTATTATGACACGGGTAAGCAAAAGACGCTGACCGATCCCAATGCAGGTACCATAACCTATACGTATGACGCTGCCGGACGATTGAAAACTCAGGTTGACGGGAAAAGTAAAACCACGACAAATACCTATGATGTGCTGGGGCGTATGACCTCTTCCGCAACGGATGGTGTAACTACTACCTATACCTATGGAACGTCCGGCAACAACTTGCTGCGTCTGACAAAGGAACAGACGGGTAATAATTACACGACTTACACGTATGACAATTACGGTCGTACGAGGACTGAGACGCGTCAAATAGAAGGAACAGGTGCTTTGGCATTTACTTACTCTTATAACTCACAGGGGCAGCTGAGTAATATTGCCTATCCTGGATCTTTGACCGTCAGTCGCAACTATGACGCTTATGGTAATCTGCGACAGGTGCTGGCAGGTACGCAAAATATCTGGGAACTCACGGGAACTACCGGAACTGTCACTACTACCAAACTTGGCGGTACATTGATTTCTACCGAAACCCGTAATTCGCAAGGCTTACTTAGTAACCTGAAGACGATGAAAGGTACTACGTCGCTGCATAATATGAACTATGTGTTTGATGGTGCTACAGGCAATCTTACTTCGCGTACGGGTATGATTGGGCAAACGGAAACCTTCACTTATGACAGCGCAGATCGTTTGACTGTTGTGAAGCAAGGTAGTTCTACAGTCATGAACATGGGTTATCATGCCAATGGCAATATTGTTTCTAAAACAGGCTTGGGTTCATACAGTTATGACAAACCTCATGCGGTAAGTACCGTTGACAATACCGGCGGCCTGATTTCCGAGAATAACCAGACCATTGCGTATACTGCATTTGATAAAGTTTCCTCCATCAGTGAAACGGTCGGTTCGAACAATTACCTGTTGAACATCACGTATGGTCCTGATCGACAACGTTGGAAATCTACGTTGAAGACGAACAATGCGGTTGCACGTACGACTGTATATGCGGGCGATTATGAGATGGTCACCGAAGGCAGTGTAACGAAACAATTATATTATCTTGGTGGCAATAACGGTTTGGTAGCGGTATATGTGAAACAATCCGGCCAGTCTGATAAGATTTATTATGCCCACAAAGACCATTTGGGCAGTGTTGTGAAGTTGACTGATAATGCAGGTACTGAGGTTTTCAAGGCTTCATACGATGTTTGGGGCAGACGTACGGTAGCTAATAACACCTTCAAGTTCCACCGTGGCTATACGGGACATGAACATCTGGATGAGTTCAAGCTGATAGACATGAATGGCCGTATGTATGATCCGTTGCTGGCTCGGTTCTTGAGTCCTGATCCGTTTGTTCAGATGCCTGATTTCTCACAAAATTTCAATCGATATACTTATTGCTTGAATAATCCGTTAATATATACGGATCCGGATGGAGAGTTCTGGCATCTATTTATTGGTGCAGTTATTGGAGGAGCAATAAACTGGGTTGCCAATGGTGCGGATTTAAGCTGGGAAGGATTATCTTATTTTGCTACCGGTGCAGTTTCCGGTGCATTGACTGCCGCTTTCCCCGGTGCCGCTATTGGTATTGCTGCTGGTACCGGTGCTGCAAACTCTGCGATTGGTCAAGGTTTTAACAATGGGTGGAAGAATATCAACCTGCAACAAGTTGCGTTTGATGGCATAATGGCTGGTACGATGGCTTATGTTGGCGGTGAGATTGCCGGTCGGTTTGTCGGTCCTATCGAGAAACTTACCCAAAACATAAAATCTCCAATGCTTCAGAATCTAATTACTCATGAAGTTTCCGGTTTGCCTTTCGGTACTTTGATGGGTGGTGTGATGGCTGAAGTTGATGATGATCCCAATACTTCCTTTCTTGATGGGATGTGGAGTGGTGCCAAGATGAGCTTTATGACAAGCGGATTATCAGCGGTTGGAGCTGCAGCAAACTATTCGCTGGACCATAAAGTGGATATTTGGACAGGTATTTCTGATCAAAGTAAGCAAATACAGCAAACAGCAGCGCAATTAGGTTTGCGTAGTGCACAACAAAGTGTAAAGCAGGATATAGTAGATATGTACTATGAACAGATGAAAAATGGTACTTTTAGTGATAAATCTGGTGCTGCGGGATTTTATCATGAAGGAGTGCGAACCATTACAGATGGTAACCATCGGATGAATGCTGCTATCAGATATTATTTATCAACTGGCAATGACAAATTTGTTAATTCATTACTGAATAACGGAAATTTCACTATTAATAATCCTAAGAATTATGGTTATAGATCATACAGCTTCCCAATCGCCAGATAATTATTATTTTAAAATATATAATCTGGGAAATATAAGTTCATTTACAGCGTTTGCAGGTAGATTTTATGTATGTTTCTCTGCAATACCGAATTTTGGGAAAATTATATCTTCCCAAAACAAGAAGTGCACTTTTCCTCTAAATATCTTTTGCAAGAAGTATACTGATCCTTTTATGGACGAAACAAGGATAGAAGAAAAAGTAGAGATCTATTTTGAGAATTTTAGAATATTCAGGCATATAAGACTTTCTAATTTATTGAAGAAGTATGGCTTTTCTACTAATGAAATCAATCTTTTATTTGAAGAACTTAATTTGGATGATAAAATATATGCAGATAATATCATACATATAAGAATAAAAGCCGCGATATTGATAGATATATTATTTAAGAAAAATGATCTAATCCTCTTTCATACTGCAGGACTTTCATATCCTTCGAGTAAGGTTATTTACCAGAGGATTTATAAGCGTCTACAGGAGCATCCGGAGAAATCTGCTATTGTGTTCGAGTATGGAGAGAAAATTAAACAAATAGTTTTTAAAGAAGTGTCCGTGGATAATATAAGTAATTATGAAGGATGGATGGCAGAGGTTGTAAAGAAATTATTAGATTAAAAAATAGTTCATGGAGACTTTAGCATTGGTGTCAGTGTTGGAGTGTGGAGTGGGTGATAATCATTGGGGATGGAATGCTTCTGCAACCTATAATGGCGTTGGAGTCGGATATGGTTTGACTTATTATGGGAAGACTCAAGGTCCGGACGGAAAATCGAACGCACAAAGAGTTGCTAATATAACGGCATATTGGAAAGGTGGTTCTTTTGCGTTGCAAAATGACATGATATCTTTAGGAGGAGATGGTGACAGATGGAGAACAAATGCGTTTGAATTGAGTATTGGAAATTTTTCATTTGGGTCTTATATCTATACTAATGATGGAAAGGCGGATAGTCAGAAACAACAAGATGAAAATGCACGTAGTCCAATATGGGGTGAAAATAGAAATAAAGGCTATAGTACTTGGAAAAATGGACAGGTTTTCTCTGCTCCTGTATGGATTGGGTATAGAAGAGGAAATCAAATTACGCGCGTTGGTTATAGCCATGAAGCGTTCCAAGACTTGCAGCAGAACGGAATTCACGGGCGAACTGGTTTTGGAAATCAGAATTTTTACCTGAATTATGATAACTTTAAAGCGGGCGGATATTTCTATTCGGGCTATTATAATCCTTTGAGTTTATGGGGAAAATAAAAATGTATTCAATATGAAAAAAGTAATATTTATTTTATGTGCACTGTATGTTCTGTCATCCTGCAGAGGGATTCCTAATGATGTTAAAAAAGCATTTACTTACTGTTATGCAGATGCGTATACAGGGATTGATACCCTTATTAATACCGACGGTTATTATAATCGGCGTACATTCTTCTATAAGAATGGACTGGTTGTTGAAGGGTATTATCCTGAACGTGATCATCTTGAATTGCAAAAGCTGAAAGAGTTTTCAGAAGAACGTTTTACTTCCATGTATTTCATAGGAATTTATAGAATCTATGGAGATACCTTAAAGATACAGTATATACGAGAAACTCAATCTCTAAATGATGCTGGAAGCGGAATAGAAAAGTGGTATAAAATTATCGATAAAAATACGATGCTGTGTATAAACGATTTCAATAATACAACTATTAAAAGAGAGAGAGAACTTTCCAAAAGTTACCCTTCTGATATCGGCGATACTCTTCGGTTTGTTCCTGTTAGTGTGAAAATTCCTCAACCGGACGATAACTTGCTTAAAAGAAAATGGTTCTGGTGTAATGAGCAAGACTGGGAAAATTATATGAAACATCTTAAACAAGCGAAGTAGCTGTTTAAGAAGAAATAGAGTCTTAGGATTTATTTTATTATTTGTATGTTCAATACTTTTATGGTATATTTCCTCTCTGTTTCCTTAATTATATTTCAAATAATCCAATAATTCTAACATGAATATGAAAAAGCACGTTTTATTAGTTCTACTTTTGGGTCTAACAACCTCTTTCTGTTATTCACAAGTAAAAGTCAGTGTACAAGGTGGTGCCGGTTTTAATGGCATCACAAAGGATAAAAATTATAAAGCTGACTTCGGATACCGTTTCGGTATCTGTTTTAGCTTGCAAAGAGCTTGTGAAACAAAGAACAACTAAATAAAAATAATATTATGTTACGGAAAAGATTGTCCTTGGCTATGTTACTGCCGCTGTTTGCAGTCATCGCTTTTGCGCAAAGCAAATATGCCTTGTCGTTCTCCGATTACATGGACGGTAAATTTGTCGGTCTGGAGAATCTTGCTATTAAATCCAGGTCCCAGAGCAAGAGATTCTGGAATGGAGGCGCCGATTTTAAACCGAAGACGGGTGATAAAAAGACAGATAAGCTATTGAAGAAAGAGGTAAAGTATATCATACATCAGGATACCTTGTATGTAAACTGTCGGCAATTAAGATATGAGGGATGCAGGTTTGGCAGTTGGTATGCACCCGGTTTCCGCTTTGGTACAAACAAGATTTGTTTTATCGGTACTAAGATTGGCAAAAAGCAGATAAGTGAGGCTGTTGCGGGGGGTATGCTCTTCGGTGCCATAGGAGGGGCTATCGTAGCGTCTAAGCAACTGAAAAACAAAGTTTGTTATTTGATAGAGTCTGATAGCAAGAAAGTGAAACTCATCACTAAAAACAATATGAGAACTATTTTGCTGAATTATCCTGAGTATTCGCAGGAATATAACGCTTTGCCCGAAGAAAAGAAAGAGTCGGCAATTATAGTTATAGAGTATCTTATCAAAGCGGGATTATTAATGAGATATTAGAAAAATCTATAAAATGAAAGTCATGAAGTATGTGTTATTGATGTTTGGCTTATGCTGCCTGAATGTCAGTGTTTGGGGGCAAGAAAAGAGTGTAGTTCTCATGATGGAAGATGCGGTTGGGATGCAGGAAGCACAAAAAGAGCAGGAGAAGAGGATAAGAGTACCGAGAAACACGTTTATTGTGAATTTCGGCTATGGATGGATAACGAGTGAGGTGGTGATGCGCTCGGGATCTTACAAGTGGAAAGGAGGGGGAGAGTATAAAGTAGCGTATAACTGGGTCGGTGACGGCGGATATGGATTTGGAGTGGAATGTGAGGCTATTACTACTGATTTCCCGGAGGAACTTGTGACGTTGGGTTATGTGGCTCCTGTCTTTGTCTATTGCCAGAAGCTGGGTGAGAGGTGGATGGTCAGGGGAACTGCGAGTATCGGATATACCTGGAACGGTGCGGGCAATGACCGGTTCTCGGGGGTGGCGGCAGAGCTCAATTGGGGAGTGGAATATATGTTGAATAAAGTAATAGGACTGGGGCTGGGTGCGCGATGGTGGCGGGCATCTATCTCCCGTCCTGATGGCATTTACTCAGGTATGATTGTGATTAATGACCGTCATGGAGTAAATCGTTTGGGAATTCAAGGCGGACTGAGATGTTACTTTTAAATCGTTTTCTATAATCGGTGGTTATGTCTTTTTAACCAATCATATCTTACAGTTCTTTCAGCCTCCGTCAACTGCCCTATTCATCGGCTTTCCGGCTGAAAGTATCTCCTGAAGGAAAGATTCTTTGCTTTCAGCTTTCAGCCGATATTGTAATCATGAGATTCTTCATGCTTAATAAATGCTATTTCATTAGAAACTTTAGTATTGGAAAATTCACGTATTTCACTGTATTGGATATATAGATGGAAGGTGTTGGATGTATAGATGGAAGGTGTTGGATGTATAGATGGGAGACGTTGGATATATAGATGCGTCATTGAATTTTATTAGATAGTATTTCTCAGTAAATATCATTGCTTGTTTTGTGGTAAAAGAAGCAATGATAACCATTAAAACATAGCTTCTTTTTCTGCGCATTTTTATGCAAGGTGACTATTCTCCTTGTCAACTAAACCTTTGTTTCACTAAAGAAGTATTGGCTGAAAGCTGAAAGCAAAGAATCTTTCCTTTCAGGAGATCCTTTCAGCCGGAAAGCCGATGAATAGGGCAGTTGACGGAGGCTGAAAGAACTGTAAGATGCAAAACAACTTTTCTTGCTGAAGTAGGTTTGTTACCACTGTTACCATATAATATTTTGTTTTTATGTGAAAGTTGTGGTTATTTGAAGCGTCAATAAAATCTTATATCACATGAAAACAACATTTTTACTTTTAAGAATTCAAACATCTAAACGGATAGTTGCCATATTTCTGCTATTCGCGGTTTTATCTATGTGGGCTGCTGCTGATGCATACGCCCAAAACAAAATCAAATATACCTATGACAGTGCCGGTAATCGGTTGACTCGCCAAAAGGAGATTGTGATTCAGACAAGGGGAGCCTTGAGCGATGATGAAGGAGAGCCTTCCACATATGAAGAAAAACTTTCGGAAACTAAAGTGACAATTTATCCCAATCCTACCCGTGGTATACTCAAAATTGATATTTCAGGAGTTGAGAAGTTTGAGAATGCCCGGATATCTCTCTATGATCTTACCGGGACATTGCTGCAACAATGGGGCAGTATATCTCAATCCAATATGGTAGATATATCTGATCGAACTCCGGGGATGTATATCATGCAGATAGTCTATAATGGCAATACCAGCAGTTGGAAAATAGTTAAAGAATAGAAATGACCTAAAGCTAATACTCTGTTATGAAAAGAAATATATTTTTTATTTTAGTACTGCTATACTCCTTGTCAGGATATACCCAGATTTCAGTAGATCGGGACTCTCTTGTTATAGATTTATCAAAAGATAAATTTATGGAAGAGGCCGATGCGGACGGGTTGTATCAAGTAGTGACAGAAGTCAATGAGTTGTCGTCGGAAGATGGTGATGTCCGAAATAAAGTTCTTCCGTTAGACGCCCCTCTCTTGAAACCCCCGTTGAAACCATTAGATCCGTTAGATCCATTAGAACCGTTAGATCCTCTTTTGCCAGCGCCTCCATCCCTGCCCGAATTGCCAAGCACGGTAGAAATAGACCGGGCAAAAGCAGTAGGTGAAATTCCTATTCAATCGAGAATAGAAAATGGCTCACTCACATACAGTGTACCTATTGAAATATATGGAGGGAAAAACGGACACCAACCCGCTCTTGCCTTATCTTATAATAGTCTGATGGGGAATAGTATTGCCGGATACGGGTGGTGTATAGGAGGATTATCCTATATATCTATTTGTAATTCAAATTATTATTATGATGGAAGTAATGCAAAACCGGCTAGTTTAGATAAGAATTCTGCCTATTCATTAGATGGCAGTAGGCTTATTAAGATATCAGAAACAACTTCTCAAATCAATTATCAGACAGAGCACGGCAATGTGAAAGTTACATTTTATGCACCATCAGGAAAATACTATTTTGATGTTTGGTATCCGGATGGAAAGAAAGTAACTCTTGGATATCCCACCAATACATCGGCACAAATTACTTACCCGATTACTAAAAGTGTAGATGCATTCGGAGGGTATATTGATTTTACTTATCTGTTGGATAATAACGTCTATTATGTCACCGAGATCAAATATGGCAGTAATTCTACTCAATATGGTGCTATAAAGTTTACCTATCAGGCAAGAAGCGATGTTCAATCTTCCTATATAGCAGGGCGGCTGATGAAGGATAGTAAATTATTGTCGAAGATAGATACATATTATCAATCATCAATGCTTCTTAGTACTTATACGCTGAGTTATGACACAAGTATATATAGTTTCTTGTCTAAAATCAGTCTTAAATCGAATGGCAAAGAAGTTAATCCGCTGATGTTCTATTATGGAGGTGAGTCTGATGAAAGTCGTTTCCAGACAAGTACGGCTTTTCTTGAAACTTATTTTGCTAACAGTAAGGCTCCCGATCTTATCCTGCATAAGGGTAAGTTTAATTCTCTTGCCCGGAGTGAGGGGCTTGTCGCCTATCCTAATTTTGAATCTTATGGCATCACCGCTCGTGATAGCAAAGGGAATTACTTATATGGAAGTAGATATGATCCTGCGCAGAATCTGTTGGTTTATAAGAATCTTGGCGACTATTTCTGCTCACCAGTAAAGATTCAGGCAGGTAATGGATTCCAGAAATTATATCCTGTTGATATAGATGGTGATGGAAATGATGAACTGGTTAGAATTAATTATTGGTTGCATGATCAGAACAGTGCCAAAGTAGATATTACTACTTATGATAAGAATATGACAGCCCGGAATGCATCCTTCCTATTAGAAGGAACTTTTGCAGAAGGCAGCAGACAAAGTGCTGTCCCCAGATTATTCATTACCGGAGATTTCAATGGGGACGGAAAGATGGAACTCGTTGCCGTTTCGGGCAATAAGCTACCGAAAGGAGAAACCAGGACATGGTCAAGAACCACTATGTTTAATCTGGAATTAAGGTCTAAGATATATGATCAAACTCCATTCTTATTTGATTATTTTAAAGATGCGCTTTTTGCTGTCGACTATAACGGGGACGGGAGAACGGATATTTGCCTCATAAATGGAAGTGGAACTTATATTTACTCCTATCAGGGAGGTACTTTTGTGCAGATTGCATATACAAGCGGCATCAGGAACACGGATATATCAAGTAGTTCAAAAAGAGAATTACTGGTTGAGGATATTAATGGTGACGGACTCACGGATTTTCTTTTAGGTCCTAAAAGGAATGATTACTGGATTGAAATGAAAAAACGTCCTTGTGGTGAATGTAGTGGCTGTAGAGGTGAGATTATTGATGATCCGATAATAAGGGATCCTTTTCTTCCTGATAATAGTGGCAAGGTTGATATCAATAAGCCTCTTGAACTGACCACTCCGTGTATTAGACCCATTTCTTATCCGGTAACTCATTATAATAGTACATATAAAACCTGGACTGCTTTGTTGGCAACCGGCAGTGGATTTGTAAGCAGCACATTTGAGTTTTTATCTAATTCCGATACCAATTATCAGTTTCTGTTTCATGATCTGAATGGTGATAAACTTCCCGATTTAGCTGTAAAATCCGGAACTCAAATCAGTGTACATCTGAACCAGAACGGTAAACTGAATACTATGGCCGAATCTGCAAAGGTGACTGTAGATTCTGAATCTCATTTTATAACAGGAACTATAGGAGACGGATATAGCTGTAGGACCAGCCAATTGCTAAGTATTAAAGATGCCACTGTCACTCCAATTTCCTTTACACGTAATGATGTCCGGGGAAGAATGCTGACCGGCATGATTAACAGTTATGGAGTGATTGAGAAATTTGATTATGAAAATCTTACTAATGGCAGTATGTATTGGACGACATCTGACTATAGTGTGGGTTTCCCATATAATAAGCTGTATATAGACGTTAATATGGTGAGTAATGCATACTCTATTTATAATGGTAAATATATATCTTCTGTATCGTATTATTATAATGATGCTGTTGCGCATCGTCAAGGCTTAGGCTTCTGTGGGTTCAGGAAAATTAGGATATATGACAATAACAGGGGAATTCAGACTGAACAGACTTTTGATCCCATGAAGTTCGGGTTCATTACTCAAGTGGTCACTCCAACGGCGGAATCGTCTTATAACTTTCATATGGTTACCTTATCAAATAAGGTAGTCAGGATGATTTCGAGCAGCAAGGTAGAAAAAGATAAGTTGAAAAACGTGACAGTAAATTCCAGTTGCGTCTATGATGTTTATAGTAATGTAACGAAAGAAACATCTGTTTACAGCGATGGTCTCACGATAACAACTGATAAGTCTTATCATAACATAGACAATAGCACGACTTATAGAATAGGGCTGTTATATGATCAGGTAACCACTAAAACAAAAGATGGTTTAACATGGGTCGGCAGAAATTACATACCTGTATTTGATAATAATCAGCTTCCGATTGTTACTGTGAACTATGTAAACGGGAAATCAGCCTCTCAAGTCAATCGTTCATATAAAGATGGGCTGGTTACTCAGGAACTTCTGACAGAGTATGGAGCTGCTACTACCTTAAAAACTCTGTATGAATACGATTCTTATGGGAGGGTCATAAAGAAAACGACTCCTTTGAATCTTGTGAGTACGTATGCGTACAATCCGAAGGGATTACTTTACTCTGTAAAAAATCATAAAGAACAGGAAACCACGTTCGAATATGATGATTGGGGTAGAAAAGTAAAAACTGTCTCTCCGGATGGTTCTGTAGAAACTACTTCATATTCTTGGGCTACGGCTCCGGCTTCAGCTTTAAGGCTTACTACCGTTTCTGCTACAGGCGCTCCGACTTCCCGGACTTATTATGATGCTTTAGGGAGGGAAGTAAGAAGTGGAAAACAACGCTTTGACGGGAATTATATTTATACCGATAATGTGTATGACGAGAGAGGGAGGTTGGCTAAAGTTTCCGTGCCGTTCAAGGGAGCCACTCCTGCGCAATGGAATACATATACTTATGATTCTAATGATAGGATCATATCATTAAAATATGCATCCGGTAAGGAGGACACTTTTTCATACTCTAATACAAACGTGACTTCGGTGGTAGATGGTGTTTCAAAAACAGAAAAACAGGATGCTTCCGGAAATATAATATCAGTTACCGACCCCGCAGGTACCACTGCTTATAATTATAGACCAGACGGTCAGATGAATAGCGTAATTGCTCCGGGACAGATTACAACTACATTCGGGTATGATGATTTTGGCAGACGAATTACGATGAATGACCCAAGTTTCGGACTAATCGAATACGGTTATGACGCTATGGGGAATGGAGTTCTGGAAACTGATGCCAATGGAAATACTACGAAGAAAACTTATGATAATTTTCATCGTTTGACAAAAAAGGAGGTTGCCGGACAGACAATAAACTACAGCTATAATACTGACAATCTCATAGAATCTGAGGTAAGTTCAAACGGGACGTCTAAAACCTATACTTATGATGCTTTGATGAGGCTGAGGACTATGAAAGAAACGAATGTGGATGGAAAATGGCTCGAAAAAACATTTACTTACACCAGTGGGCGTATATCAGGCTTGGCGTATGCTTCTAATGTTGGCAGTATTGTGACTGAAAACTATACATATTCCTATGGTAATCTTTCGGAAGTGAAACTTAATAACTCGACATCCATCTGGAAGTTAACTGCTGAAAACTCATTAGGATTAACGACCGGTATAAGCACAGGTATTCTGACCCGTACATATTCTTATGATGCAAACGGGATTCCAACGGGTAGGGTAGTTAAAAACGGTTCTACTGTTATTCAGAATTCCGGATATAATTTTAATGCTAAGACGGGCAATCTGAATTGGAGAAAAGACAATGTGAGGAACATTCAGGAGAGCTTTGGTTATGATAATCTGAACAGATTAACAAGCTTTGCCGGAAAAACGGCTGCTTATAGTAACAATGGAAATATAACCAATATATCTAATGTAGGAGCTTTTGTGTATAATGATGAGAAACCTTATGCAATAGCTTCGATTACTCCTTATGGTACGGAAGTTCCACTTCGGGAACAACAGATTACCTATAATGCTTTAAGAAGACCGGAGACTATTACTGAAAATGGTTATGTAGCAACATTTACATATAATGGGGAAGGTAATAGGGTCAAAATGAATCTGAAGAAGAACAATCAAGTCCAACTCAATAAATATTATTGGGGAAACCAATATGAATTCGAGACAGGAGTTGCGGGTTCAAAAGAAATTCTGTACCTTGGCGGCGACGCATATTCAGCGGCAGCAGTGTATGTGAAAGAAGGTTCAGGGGCTTGGGCTGTTTACTATCTATGCAAGGATTATCTGGGCAGTATAACTCATATCGTTAATTCTTCGGGTGGGCTGAAGCAGGAGTTAAGTTATGATGCATGGGGGAGGTTGAGGAATCCTGCTAACCAAGCTTTATATGCGGTTGGCACAGAACCTACGTTATTCTTGGGCAGAGGTTATACTGGGCATGAGCATCTGACTGCTTTTGGTTTGATTAATATGAACGCAAGGCTTTATGATCCGGTTATAGGCAGATTCCTGTCTCCTGATCCGCAGTTGCAAGATCCATATTTGAGCCAGAATTATAATAGGTATTCTTATTGCTTGAATAATCCATTAAGGTATATTGATGAAGATGGAGAGTTCTTCTTAGGGTTTGTAACAGGCTTTTTCAGAGGATTATTTAAGAAGGGGAATATCTTGGAAAGGATTTCTTCAGCTTGGAAAGAGGGGATTAAGGGAGCGAAAAATGAACTTAAAATTAATTTTGGATTATTTCAGGGTTTGAAAGACTTTAAAATTCTTGATGTTTGGTCGCGCTTTACTTGGGAACTTCCTCAAACAGTAGCTGGTGTAGTATGGTCTCAATATAGAAATGCTATAGGAAATGTAGATAGAGTAGAGTATTTTGATGGGGCAACTTATGTAATAAATGAATGTTCACCAACAAAAAACAATGGTGTTACATTAGGTAGCTTTATTAATATAAATGATGGGAAAAGTGATTATTGGGGTGATGGTAAAATGCCTGTTGACAATGATGGAAACTTTGATCCTACAAAAGATCAACTTTATATGCATGAATATGGTCATTATTTGCAGAGTAAAAGCTATGGGTGGAGCTATTTGGTAAAAGTCGGAATACCTAGTATTATTAGTGTACAAGATAAAAGTTATGTAACAATTGGCAATAAAACTTATCCTTCCCATGACTTAGAAGATTACGAAATGGATGCAAGTAAAAGGGCGAAGAAATACTTTGAGAAACATTATGGAATAATGTGGGACGAACCCAAAAATCCGACTTTTTATCCGCAAGCTATAAATTATAACTTTAAATATTAGAAATATGAAATTGATAAATAAATTACTAATAATATTATTAGGATGTTCTTCCTGCGACCCAAATACACATGAATTTGGCTTCGAGGTGTATAATCAATCGGATAGAGAAATAGATGTGTGTTTAAACATGTGGTATCTGGGTATCCATGATACTTTAGTACCTGCTTATCAAGACTATGATGCTACATCTCAATATAATTATGGATTTACAACCGTGGAAAAAAAATCAGCAAATTTGTTTATAGTACCTGGCTCAATTAGTACAGAAGAGATCTTTAGAATGGCTAATGATACGATACGCATCTTTATTTTTGATACTGATACACTTGCTAAATATTCTTGGGAGGAAATAAGTCGTAGCTATAATATCTTACAACGATATGATTTGACGCTAAAAGATATGAAACTTTTAAAACATGATATCTATTATCCTCCCACTCCCGCTATGCGTAATATAAAAATGTGGCCTCCTTATAATGAAAAAGTATCCATAACGAATGAAGCATTAAATTAATACATAAAATATGAAAAAACAAGTCATTCTATTAGCAATCAGCATCTTGGGAGTATTCTCTCTTCATGCTCAGGAGATAAACAAAAGTCTGACACAATCCAAAAAGGAAGTAAACTCACAGCCACGTAAGGGCACGGACTGGAATAAACAACCTATCGGTTACGTTTTTGCAGGTGCAGGCATAGGATATATTCCATCGGTAGAAAAGGTTGAGGGACTGGCTGCTTCTAATTACGTTACGGGACTTGACTGGAGAGTGGGAATGTCTCGTTACTACAATCGTTGGGGATGGGGAGTACTTGTACAGCAATTTCGTTCCAAGCAATCAGTTGCTTTCTATGATGGTGTACGTGCTATGGCTATGGATGATATAGGGCGGTTATTGTATATTGCCCCTCAATTTACCGGTCGATGGATTTTAGGAGAGAAACTAACCATCTATGGCGCAATCGGTTGGGGGTGGTTACGCTATAAAGAGACAGTGAAAGGAAGCGGATTGGGGGAACTCAGTGGTACAGCCAATGCTTTAGGTGGAAATTTCACAGTGGGTCTTGAATATCGTTTGAGTTCGGTAGTAGGTATGAGCGTAGATCTCGGTTTAATAGGAGGCGAAATAGGGAAACTAAAAGTGGACAATACTGGGCTGCAGGCAGCAATTGATGAGACGTACACCGGTAAAATGGATGTCACCCGCCTATATGCAACGGTAGGGGCACATATTTATATCTGGAAGAAAAAGAGATAACGTCTCCTATCTGGATATGTCCGGGTTGCTTTGAAAAGATGAAAAAAGTGTAGTGCTTGGAAATTATTGAGGGAATCATTTAATGTTTAATTATGCATGCAAAACATTTTCCTCAACTAAAAGGTTATTTATGTAGTATGGTAACAAAGATACTATTTATTTATAATTTGTCATTATCTTTGTAGTCATATCATATCAATGATGTCATTGAGTAAGGAAGCTACACTTTTGAATTGATTAAGAATGAGTAATATCTTTAAAAGACTATTCTCCATATTGGGGAACGATGAAAGTAAACCGGACTTTCGGACCTGCTGTACCCCTATGGAGGTATTTGATAAACAGAAAGTAAAAGCCATTGTAAAACAGTGGCTTTTGTTCATTGCTGAATACGAAACCCTGCCTAATGACATCATTGCATTGAACTTCAACTTGTGGGAAGCTGTCGAAGAAAATGGGCAGAGCTGCTATACACTCGAACTGACAGGCTCTAAACAATATGACGCGGAAAATGATGACTGGGCCTGTGAAGAAGATTTCGATCCGAGAGAAAGGAACTGTGATGCTTTGCAACTTTCCAGCGAAATTCCGTGGGAGGAAGTACTGAACGGCCTGGTGGAAGTTCTGAAAGAGTTAAAGAAAGATCTGAAAGAAATAAGTCTTTTTCAGGTGAAACATATAACAGTTGGGTTTGCGGAAGGCGATCTGATAGTTATAAAATAGAAACCTTCCGCAATGTGTGTAAGCAGATCTGATCCTAAGGTCGTGCTACTTGAAGAATGAACTGGGCGTTTGCTTATATTGTTTCACAAAGCAACGGGTGAAGTACTTGGGATCATTAAATCCCACCCGGTAGGCTATTTCTGATACAATGACGTTATTGGTGCTACTCTCTAATATTTTCTTGGCAATCTGTAGCCTGTATAATTGGATGAAACGTACCGGCGGAAGTCCGGTGAGTGATACGAATTTCTTATAAATCACTGTATAACTGATGTTCAGTCTTTCTGTCAGATCCTTTACACCGAATTGAGGATCAGTATAGTTCTTTTCCAGAATATTCATAACTTCGTTCATGAACTGCTGGTCGGATTGTCCCACTTCCAGCAGAATAGGATTCAAGTCTTGTTCTACGAATTTCTTCTGACGCAAATCCCTGTTCTTCAAGATGGAGTCTATGTGGGCTAATAATACGGATTGTTCGAAAGGCTTGGTGATATATCCGTCTACTCCGTTTTCATAGCTTTCTATCCGGGCAGTCTCACTTGAATTTGCCGTGAGAAGCAGGAAAGGAATGTGACTTAAAAGTTTGTCCTCGCGCAGTCTTTTGCAGAAATCGGAACCATCGCATACGGGCATCATTAGATCGGATACAATGAAATCGGGCACGATATTCTGGGCTGTCTTATAGCCTTGCTCACCGTTGTTTGCTTCAGCGATATTGTATTTTTCTTTTAGCATATTCTTGATATAATGACGCATATCGGGATTGTCTTCTACCAATAACAAAGTCGGCTTGCTCCTGTCTATAGGAATGAACGGCTCGATTTTGTCTTCAACGGGTACGGGCTCTTTATATTCCTCATGAATTTCATTCTCCGCTGCGTCCGCCAGCGTAATGGGGAAATATAATCTGAAAGATACACCTTCTTTTTCCGAACTCTTGACTTTAATCGTTCCGCCTAATAGGTTGATAAGCTCTTTTACGATGTGAAGTCCGATGCCCGTACTGCTCTGTCCGTAGTTTGTATATTTGTTCTGTTCGGGTATCCGGTAGAAACGGTTGAATATTTTGTCTATTTCGTCAGGAGCTATTATGCTGCCACTGTTGGTGACGGAGATAAACTGCATGAGTTTGTTCGACTTGTCGATGAATTGGTTGGCATGCAATGTGATTTTTCCTTTATCGGGAGTATGCTTGATGGCGTTGGATAATAGATTGAACAGTATCTTATGCAGGTTTTCCTTATCAGAATAGATATGGTCACTCTTCAGGCGGTATATCTTTTCAAAGCTGATGTTTCGTTCTTTCATCAGGTTGGAAAAGTCGGTTATTGTTGTGTTCAGGAACTTGCTGAAGTTGAATTGAGAGTAATTGAGCGTTAAGTTTTGGGTATCGATCTTGCGCAAGTCAATCAGTTGGTTGACCAGTGAAAGCAGGTATTGAGCATTCCGGTTGATAATCTGTAAGTCTTCTTTTTCCTTGGGATCGGTAGTTTGCCTGATAAGCTGGCTTGCCGGTCCTTGTATCAGGGTCAGGGGTGTTTTAAATTCGTGTGCGAGGTTGGTGAAATAGGATAGCTTCTCTTTGTTGATAGCCTCCATCTGTTCGGACATGATCTCTATCTTTTCTTTCAGAAGTTTCTGGATATGCTGTTGCCTTGCATTATACCAATAGATGATATAAAGCAGAATGGACATTATCAATATAGCGATAAGTGAGTAGAACCATCCTGTTTTATAGAATGGGGGATGTACAATAATGCTGAGACAGGTGGCCTCGGTAGACCAGGTGTTGTCATGGTTGGTGCATCGTATTTCCAGCGTATATTTTCCCGGCGGCAGGTTGGTGTACTTGGCGTTTCTCTTTACCAATCCTGTGTTCCAGTGCTCCTCCAGTTCATGAATGCGATGGAAGTAGAATACCTTTTCCTGTTCGATATAGTCCAGGCAGCTGAATGTGATTTCAAAGGAATTCTGTGGTGGATATAAATGCAGTTCCTTGGTTGTTGAGATACTTACAGGCAGATTGTCGCTGTTCAGATAAGGTATCAGCTGGTTGCCGTTACAGACAACGCTGGTGAGGGTTATCGTCCGCTGCTTTTGCTTGGGCAGGTTTACCAGCGGGCTGAATGTTACGAAACCATCGATAGTTCCCAGTAACATATTGTGATTGATGGTCTTACAGCCGGATCTTTTATAGAATTGGGGTACCAGCAACCCGTCTCCTTCATCGAACTTGAAGGCCCGTTTTGTATTGATATCGAAGAAGTAAATGCCTTTTAGGGTGCTGATCCATAAGTTCCCGTTCTCATCGTCCAGAATGTTCGAGATGCTGGTGTCCGAAAGACCGCAGCGCACGGCATAGTTTTTGAAGGTATATTTTTCGTTGTTACCGTTGTCTTCCAACAGATAGATGCCATTTCCGAGGCTACCCAGATAAATCTCCCCTTTTTTAGTTTCGAATATACAAGTGATCTTTTCATTGATCTTGCTTTCGGGATCATCCAGTTTGTGCTGATAGTATATACATTCGTAGGTATTCCTGGAATCTTCCAGGTCGATGACGTACACGCCGTTTCCACCAATCCATAATCTTGACTGTGAGTCGATGAAGATTGTATTCATGTTATGAGCGGGTTCTTTGGACTGTGTGTAGAACTTTAGCCGGTTGATGGCTCCCGTAGAAAAATCGAGTGTATTGATATGGTTGCCGTTGCATATCCACAATGCATTCCGGGCAGAGTCCAGGGCTATGTCATGGATGTCATCGGAAGTCAGGGAGGAGTTCAAACTGTTGTAATGTTCGAATACGGGATGTGACAGATTGTTTTTATCCAGTTTATCCAGTCCTCCGCCTATTGTTGATATCCAGTAATTGCCATGCAGATCCTGAATGATACCCGAGATGTTGTTGTGAGCCAGTGAGCGAGGATCTCCCGGATTGTGTTTGAAGAACGAAAAGGAGTCGGCACCTTTCCTCTTAATGGCAAGTCCGCCATCTACAATTCCTGCCAGGATGTTTCCTTCTTTGTCTTCGAGCACCGTGCTGATGATGTTGGGCACTCCTTTCTCATACCCTTGCAGTGAATAATTGAAAGTTATGCGTTGCGGAGCCATGATATTAATTCCGCCGAAGTCGGTCCCTGCCCAGATATTATCATTCTTATCAACAAATATCCGGTTGACGATATTATCATTCAGGGACCGGGCTTGTATACCTCTGCTGAAAGTAACGAATTGGTCATTCCGCTGGTATATGTTCACTCCGTTTCTGGTTCCGATAATGATGTCGCCTGATGAGTTTTTATCAATATCTGTGATGAAGTTGGAGGAAATGCTGTGAGGATCATTGGGGGTATGCTGATAGAGTATGCAGAACTGATTCTGGGTGTTATAGCAGTATAAGCCACTTTGGGTACCGATCCACAGATAGTCACCATACGAAAACAGGCGGTTGAAGATTAACTGTGAAGTATCTAAGTTTGCAACTACGGGTATATTGCTGTAATCCTGTTTACCCGAAGGAGTGAAATGCAATAAACACTTATCGCCTCCCGCCCAGATATCACTTCCATGTTTTACAATGGTTCTGATATCCACGTCTTTTTTCAATATCCGGATATCTTTTATCTGCCTTTCTTCGTCCAGAATGATGTAGGCGAGTCCGTCACTTTTACCTACCCAGAGATTATTGAAATCATCGACAAGCAGGGCCTGAACGGGAGAGTAAAGCACATTATTGTTCTTGCCGGAGTATTCCTTATAGAAGTTGAGATTTTCGTGAAGGAGATCAATGCTCATGATGCCGGCTTCGGAAGCTACCCACAAATAATTGTTGTCGTCTTCGTCAATGTCATTGATGTAATTACTCTCAATAAACAGATACGGTTGCCTGGGAGCTGTGGAGTAGTGTTTCAGTTCGTAACCATCGTAACGGTCGAGCCCGTTGGAGGTTCCGAACCACATGAATGAGTTGTGATCTTTGTGTATGGCTCGGATAGAGTTGTCGCATAATCCGTTCCGGATAGTAAGATAAAGGTAATTGTATTGGTTTGGATTATCCTGAGCAAGCGCTAAACCCTGCCCTTGCAGGAAGCAGAGCAGGGTTATGATTAGCGCTATTGTCTTCGTATACTTCATATCCGGCATGGAGATTTAGTTATTGAAAACTGATCCAGTCGATATCAACTTTACCGTTTCCTTTCAGGGACACATATAAATCGTGAATGCCGGTCGGAGCGGAACGAACCGAGGATTCAATATTCGTCCATTTATCGGTTTTGGGAACTTTTATTTCCGAGATAACCGGACCGTTTGTTCCGTTTATACGTATTTGCAGTGTTCCTCCATTGTCCGAGGTTACTCTTGCTTTCACTTTCCGGGGGGTACTATCTCCGAAGTTCACCCGGTTGTACTGCACCCATGCACCGTTTTTGCTCAATAAAGTTTTCCAGCCTTCGAATTTGTTTGCTTGGTTCAGGTAATCGATGGCTGCTCCCTGATTGCTTAACCGGCTGTAGCGATCCAGTTGAATTTCTTTCCGGGCGTCTGTTATGCCCACTCCGCGCAGGGTGGGGATTACTTTTTGGATAGTGCCGTCCGGGTTGAAGAATAAGGAGTCAATCCGTGCCGATCTGTTTTTATCGAATTCGGGGGAGTAATCGTTGTGGTGATAGAACAGATACCACTGGTCTTTGTATTCCACCAATGAGTGGTGATTGGTCCAGCAGCCGGTTGGTGATTCGTCCATAATGATACCCTTGAACTCAAAGGGTCCCATGGGGTTGTCTCCCATCGCATAAGCCAGAACTTCCGTTTTCTCCTTTACCCAGGGGAATGTAAAGTAATATTTTCCGTTGCGTTCAAAGGCGAAAGGTCCTTCTTTGAAGCCTTCGGGTAACCCTTGAATTTGCATGGGCTCTGAGGCAAGTTCAAGCATATTGTCTTTCAGTTTTGCTACTGACATTCCGCGGCCTGACCAGTATATGTAGGCTTGCCCGTCTTTATCAATGAGCACGCAAGGGTCGATGCCGTTGACCCCTTCAATGGGAGTGGCTTGCGGGGTGAAAGGGCCGTAAGGCTTGTCGGCTATGGCAACTCCGATGCTGAAACCGCGTTTGCCTTCACCTTTAGGGGTGGATGGGAAGTAGAAATAATATTTCCCATTCTTGTATACACATTCGGGGGCCCACATGGAATAGGAGTCAGGAGCTACCCAAGGTACATTTTCCTGGCTTAGGATCACTCCGTGGTCTGTCCAGTCTACCAGATTGTCTGACGAGAAAACATGGTAATCTGCCATACAGAACCATTCTTTCAAACGCTCGATGGGGCTTGGAATGTCATGTGAAGGATAGACATACATCTTGCCTTCAAAAACTTTGGCGGTAGGATCGGCAGTGAACAGATCCGTAATAATGGGGTTCTGAGCTTTTAATGTACCTATTATTACCAGAAATGCGGATAATAAAAATAGTCTTTTGTTTTTCATAAGTTAATTGTTTTTTATGTGCACGGGTTTTCTATTTCTTCATCCGGACACAAAGATAATGCAAATCGAATGTAGAACTTTCATGCTTGCATGAAAAAAATATTTTTATAGTAAAGTGACTTTGACGGATTGCAGGTCCCGGGCTGCGGAACTTGTTCCATAGAATAACTCGTACTCGCCCGGTGCCACACGCATGGTGTTTGTAGAAGGATCAAAACATTCGAATGATTCGGATGGCAACTCTATCTTGACATCCTGTTTGGCTCCTGCTGCGAGTTCTACACGTGCATAGGCTTTCAGGGACTTTAATGGTCCGTCAGCATCATCTGTTTTGCGTATGTAAACCTGTACGACTTCAGTTCCGGACCGTTTGCCTGTGTTGGAGACTGGTACAGTCAAGGTCAGCGACTCATCTGTACGGAGTTGGGTTTTGTTGCAACTGGCTGTACCTACGGCGAAATCCGTGTAACTTAATCCGAATCCAAATGGGAACAGAGGGTCGGACATATACCGGTATGTACGTCCTTTCATGGAGTAATCCTCATAGTCGGGAAGTTGTTTCGTACTTTTGTAGAAAGTGACGGGCAGCTTGCCGGAGGGGTTATAATCACCGAACAGCACGTCGGCTACAGCATATCCACCCAGTTCTCCTCCATACCATGCCTGGAGAATGGCGTCGCAACTTTCCGTTTCGGGCAGTAATGCCATAGACGATCCGGAACAATTGACAAATACTACTTGTTTTCCGGCATCTTTCAGGGCTTTCAGGAAGTTCCGCTGTACAGCAGGTAATTCTATATCCGTACGGTCGCCTCCTTTGAAGCCGGGAATATTCACAGGCATCTCTTCCCCTTCCAGTTGTGGCGAAATGCCGCCTACGAAGACCACTACATCTACGCCTTTAAGTTTCGAAATGCTTTCACTGTAATTGATCGGGAATTCTTTGCCGAGGTTGAACTTCAGGTTTGCAGCCCAGTTTTCTACTTGTGCATAGAGTATTTCTATCTTATATTCTTTCCCTTTCTCCACTTGTAGCATGGTGCGGGTATCGGTGGTTCTCCAGGTGCGCCGTTTAGTCATTGACTTGCCGTTTACCAATAATTCAAAGTAACTGCAACCTTCGAGATTGAGGAGAATTTCGCCTGATTCCTTCGGAGTTAATACGGTTTCGTATTTGGCTGAGAACTTTTCAAGGTTCACTCCCGGGCCGAAAGTATGTAATCCGTATGTAGTCACGTTGATAGGCTGGGTGGTACGGAGCGAAGAGACAGGCTCTCCCTGGCGTTTCGGATTGTTCCAGAATGTAGCTTTTATGCCGGGTTTTCCATCTATGCTGCATTGGTCAAGATAGGACTCCAATGTTTGGTCATTCACCAGATCACAGCCTTTCATGTAGACGATCTGATTCTTTTTCAGCTTACTTTTGAAGCCGTCCAGGATGGTAATGGTCTGATTCGGAGTTCCGTTGTAGTTGCCCCACAGCATAGGTTTGTCATCGGCATTAGGACCGATAACCGCAATCTTGCGGATGGATTTACTTAAAGGCAATACATTGTTCTTGTTCTGTAAGAGTGTCATTGTCTGGCGTGACATATTCAGTGACAAATCTTTGTGAGCCTTACAGTTGACTACCGACATCGGTATTTTTGTCCAGTTCACTAATGACGGGTCATCCATTTCTCCGAGTTCAAAGCGTCCTTCCATCAGGCGGAGCACATGTTTGTCCACTTCTTCTTCCGTTATCAATCCTCTGGATACGGCTTCCGGCAGTTTCTGATAGGCATATCCGTATCCACATTCCACATCTGTACCTGCCATGGTTCCTTTAACGGCTGCATGCACGGCATCGGAGGAACTTTTGTGGGAAGTCCAGAAGTCGGCGATGGCTCCACAATCGGAGACTACGAGATATTTGAATCCCCATTCATCACGGAGTATTTGTTGAAGCAGACGGGTGTTTCCACAACAAGGATCATCGTCCAGACGCTGGTAGGCACACATCACTTCGCGTACATCGGCTTTCTGTACCAATGCCTTGAACGCAGGCAGGTAGGTTTCCCACAGGTCGCGGGGACTGACGTTGTTCAGATTGGCTGTATGACGGCTCCATTCCGGACCACTGTGTACGGCGTAATGCTTGGCGCATGCAAGTAGTTTGCGGTACTTCTCATTTTCAGGTCCCTGCAATCCTTTTACTACTGCAATGCCCATTTGAGAAGTCAGGTAAGGATCTTCCCCGTAGGTTTCCTGACCACGTCCCCAGCGGGGATCACGGAAGATGTTTACATTGGGAGTCCAGACGGAGAGACTGTGGAAACGGACGTCTTCCAATCCATTGCGTACGCGCTCGTTGTGTTTGGCACGCATTTCATCGGAGACTGCATTGAAGATTTCGAATACCAGTTTGTCATTGAATGAAGCGGCCATTCCTACAGGTTCGGGGAAGACGGTTACATTTCCTTGATTGGCTACCCCGTGAAGGGCTTCACTCCACCAATTGAATTTCTTTATTCCCAGGCGTGGAATGGCTTCCGAATCATCACACATCAAGAGAGCTTTCTCTTCTAAAGTCAAGCGTTTCACTAAATCCTTCGCTCTTTCTGCCGGACTTAGTTCAGGATTCTGATACGGCAATGTTTGTCCCCACCCCGATAGGGAGAATAACAAACCACAGGTTACTAATACCTTTTTCATAATGATGTTATTTTCATGGTATAAAATTATGTTTTTATCTAAGGATGATATTTCTCCAGTATTTTAATTTCGTCTCCCGAAATATCGACCTCGAACAATGTTGGTTTTCGTGGCCCCGGGTTCTCGGAGTCGAGGCTTTGGTGATGCAGACACATCAGCAACTTTCCGTCGAATGTACGGAACAACATACCGTGCCCTGAGTTATTGGATATCAGAGGAGTATTGCACTGAACCCAGGGACCGGCAAGTTTATCCGACTTGGAGTAAGCTACTCCCTGCGCACAACGGTTGTTGTTCCAACTGGACCATAGCATACCTAAACGTCCCGTACCCGTCCGGAATAGGAATGGGCCGTCTGCCACGTAGCCTTCTAGCGCCATACCGAAAGTGAGCTCACCTATCGATTTCATTTCTCTTGGCCATGGAGCATCGGATGCTCTGAAAAGGGTGGTAGAGGTTCCCATTGATTCTGATAGATCCGGAGCAAGTTGGATGTAGTTGATTATACCGTTTACGGTTTGCATCCATTCGTGACAAAATACCATATAGGGCACTCCGTCTTCTTCCCAGAAACTACCGTCGAGTGTAGACCAGCCTTCCGGCAGGTAGTTCTTGTCGCTGATGGGGTGGTAGGGGCCTGCTACTTTGTCGGAAGTAAGGATATGGGTAGCACGGCGTTGTACATTGTATCTGTTAGGTACAGTGTCTACTATGATCTTGGGATTGGTGAAGGTGACAAAACAATAGTATTTGTCTTTATATTTATGGAGCTCCGGGGCCCATATTCTTGGAGCGGTCCCAATCCAGGAGGTTGTATCTACAGTAATGTATTGATAGGGGCCTGTCCACATCTTTAGATTCGTGCTTTTCCATAAACTACCGCCACTTCCAACCAGATAATACATTTGTGTTTCTTCATCGGCCAGGATAAAAGGATCGCTTAGCTGCAAAGAGTCAAAGCAAGTGGTGTCTATCTTATCTCCTTCCTTGCCGCCGATAAATGCATATTGCTTTACCGGTTCCGGGCTCTTAATCTGGTTACAGGCAACCAGACTAAGAACGAACAGAGTTATTGTGAAATGAAACAGTATCTTCATAGTTGCAAGTATTATTAAAACTACATCTGTATTATTTGAAGCATCATTTGAATATCAAGCCTGGGCCGGCTATGATACTTTCCAAAATAACTATTCGAATGTTAATGTTAAGTGCAAAAATAACAGGTAATCCCCTTAATAAAGGGTATAAAACTGTTTTTGAGGAGGATTTTTCTTGCTGCCAGGGCGTATATGTGGCACAAGTGTTATATTTGCAGGACACAAATCCATGGCAGCCTGCTTCCTGAAAAACTCAGTCATCTTTTTAAAAGTCTGCTCATTGAAAGTTATAGGACCGTGCTGTCCCTGGGGTACGGTAATAAACTCTTCCAATCGTCCTTTTGCACTTAAAGCATCTTTAAAGAAGACACTCTGGCAATGAGGAACAACGGTATCGGCATCCCCATGAATCACCAAAAACTTCGGGTCCTTTTCGTCGATATAAGTCATCGGATTCAAAAGGGTCAGCACATCCATGTGTTCAGCCGGTGTCCCTCCTATCAAGGCCGCCTCAGGTGAATCTACCCCTTTGGTCGTAGCACAGTTTTCCATGCGCGTCATGTCTATCGGTCCGAACCAATCCACCACTGCATCCACCCGGCTGCTAAAGGAAGTGCAATCTCCCACATTTCCTTCGATGTCCATCTCCGTATCACCCACCTTATATACTTTGACTCCATTGGTAGTGCCGGCCAGTGAAGACAAATGGCCGCCCGATGAAAATCCGGTGATACCGATAAAGGATGTATCGAGCCGGTATTCATCAGCATGGGCACGGATAAAGCGCACAGCTGCCTTCACATCATTGATCTGCGCCGGAAACTTCGCATCGCCACTGGAACGATGGTTGATGGAAACCACCGCAAATCCCCCGTCGAGCAACGGTTTCCCCATCGCCTGGAAAGCCATCTGCTTCATATTATTGGCAAACCAGGCGCTACCGTAGATCAAGACCACCACTTTATATTCAGTCTGTCCTCCATCGGGCAGATAAATATCGAGTTTATGTCCCTCCAGACTGTCATTAGCATAGTTGATATCAGTCCATTGCGTAATCTGTCCGAAAGACATGAATGAATAGAACAACGCACACACAAATCCAAAAACAAGTTTCATATTTTTCAGTTTATTAAAAAGTTGACAATTATTTAAAAAGAAGCGGAGCAAACTCATTCAATGCTCTGCGCCACGTGAGCCATTCATGGGCCGTATCGGGAGATTCATAATACACATATTTAATTCCCTGTTTGTCCATCATCTGCCGGAAAGCCTTCACTACTCCGGGGAAAGGATGCGGTTCGGCCGTACCAAGTCCCAGAAAGAAAACCTTAAACTGAGCGTTTACAGCCTTAGCATCTTTAAACTTCCCATTAAGGAAAGTAGTTGCATCCAGCGGTTCGGTACTCGGATAATTGGACGTACCACTGAAACCACCATAATAGGCAAAATGCCCGGGATTATTCATGGCAATATGCATAGTTTGGTTAGCCCCCATCGACAATCCTGCAATGGCGCGGTCTTCACGACCGGACAAGGTACGAAACTTAGCATCAATCATCGGAATGACTTCGTTCATCAGCACTTCTTCAAAAATAGAAGCAGCAAAAGGCGACTTTTCACCGGGCTTCGTAGCGTATCCATTGTCCATTACCACCAACATAGGAACTGCCTTTCCGGCGGCAATCAGATTGTCCAGAATCAAATTGGTCTTACCTTGTCTTCCCCATCCCGTTTCGTCCTCAAAACTACCATGTTGCAGATAAAGCACCGGGTAACGTTTATCTTTATTATCCCCATATCCCGCCGGAGTATAAACAAAACAACGCCTCCATGCTTTTGTCAGATTGGAATAATAATTCATCTCACTCAGCAAGCCGTGAGGAACATCTTTCAAGGCATAGAAATCGGCATCATGAGCCGGAACCTCTATACCACTGCCCCAACGACCCGCTCCATAGAAATAAATGGTACCCGGATCAGGAACAGCTGCTCCGTCCACATTCAGCTGGTAATAATGGAATCCCTCCTGTTGCGGAGCGGACTCGCCTGTCCACACACCCTTTTCATCTTTGGTAAGGTCATACTTCACGCCACCCAAATCGAGCTGTACTACCTTTGCTTCGGGTGCCGAAATTTGTACACGAACCTTACGCTCCGAATTGACCTGAGGATAAAGCTTCCCCGGTTGATTCACTTCCGATGGTTTGAAATCCTCCACTGTCTGCGCAAAAGATGGTAAGCCTACGCTTACCATCCATGACATCATACTCCAAAATAAAATTTGTTTCTTCATAAATTAGATATTACTTCTTAAATAAATTCGGTAAAAATTCATTCAGACATCTGCGCCAGGTAAGCCATTCGTGGGCTGTTCCCTGCGATTTATATGAAGCTACACGGATATTCATGCCTTGCAGAGCCTCAATAAGTTGTGCGGTTCCCATATTTTCTTCCGTTCCGCAGCCCAGGAACAAGTAATGTACTTTCTTGTTGAAAATATCGGCATCAGCAAACACTCCATTGAAGGCATTCTTTACATCCAGTCCGAAGATAGCTCCACTGAAACTGCCAATATACGAAAATTTATCAAGATTGGTCAAAGTAATGTCGAAAGTTTGCTTGCCACCCCATGACAGCCCCGCCATAGCACGGTGTTCGCGGTCAGTATAAGTACGGAATGTTTTGTCCACCATCGGGATAAGGTCATTTATCATCAGAGTGGCAAAAGAAGAACCATACAGGTTACGTTCATCATTCACATTCTTTCCGGGACGCGGGCGGAATCCCACTTCTACATCGCCACTTTCCATCACCACAATCATGGGCACACATTTACCTTCGGCAATCTGGTTATCGAGAATGTTGTACATGTAGCCCTGTGTGCTCCATCCGGTTTCATCCTCGCCCATGCCGTGTTGCAGATAAAGCACCGGATAGCGTTTCTTTGTATTTTTTTCATATTCGGCGGGAGTATAGACCACGCAACGACGGAAACGCTGCTGGCTTTCAGCATAGTAAGTACAGGTGCGCACCTGTCCGTGGGGCACATTCTGTGGGCGGTAATAATCGCCTTCTTTACCCTCAGGCACTTCTATCCCACTTGCCATACGGCTACAGCCAAAGTATGTGCAACTCATAGGGTCAATAACCGAGAAGCCGTCCACCAACAAGAAATAATAATGGAAACCAACTACCAACGGATCAGTCTTTACTGTCCACCAACCATGTTCATCCTTGTCCATATCATATTTCTTACCACAAATATCCACCTGCAAACGTTTTACATCGGGCGAGAAAATACGGAAATAGGCGCGGCTTTCCTTGTCCAGACGCGGAAAATCACAGCCATGCATGTTTGACGAAGCTTCCACCGTATTCTTCATTATTTCCTCTGTAGTGGGAAGTTCTTTACCCATCATCTTCAACATGGCGGCGGCATAGCGGCGGCCCAAAACGCGATAACCGGCAGCATCAAAGTGCAGATGGTCGGCAGCACAGCTCAAGCCTTTTGACGAAACAACGGCACAGTTCTTTATCACCTGCGGCAAGGTTGCTATGATCGGATTCATGGCGGCACAAGTACCCCCGTGGTCGGCATTCACTACCTCACCGGCCAGTAAAGGAACTTCTTCAGCTTTCAAATTTAAATCAGCCAGCAAGTTGTCATATACATCCTTTACTTTTGCAGGCCATTCCTCTTCTCCCGTGTTCGATTCACCCTGGTGCAATAAGATACCTTTTATCACGCCATCTTTCTGTGCTATTTTAGCCATCTCCACCAAGCGGGCATAAGGATCGTTGTCATACTCCTTGAGCATACCCAACATCCATTGCGGAGCTGTCTTGATATATTCCCCGCGCTTGTCTTTCTGGAAAAGTTCTATCTTGCAGCCGCCCACTGCTACATGCACCACACCCACACGTACATTTTCCGGAAGGTTCTCTATCATTGTCCGCCCAAAGTAGTCTACGGGAGTCAACCCCGTACGCTGACGACACAGCGGAGCACGTGCCGGATACCATTTACCCTTTACCCTGCCCAATTCTTTATTGTCTACAGCTGACAACACTTGGAAACGCGGACTTACCAATGTGTCCTGAGCCTCATAGCGGGCATTCCCTTCCATGTTCGATTGTCCCAGACACAGATAGATATAAAAGTTTGCATCTTGTGCAGATACAGTCAGGCTTGTAAGAAGCAGACCTGCCAACAAAGCCATAATAAGTTTTATACTTTTCATTTTTATTTTATATTGATAATAAATATAATAATTTGCTCTAAGTTTTTCGGCATTGCCGGTGAGTGCGTAAAACAAGCATGCGATAAATAATAACAGCTTTTTCATTCTATTCAATTATAAGGTTTCTACTCGTTTGCTTTCAAATGCAGTAAGTGCATTGCAAAGAAAGACTTTTTTTGCGGTTTAAATCACTTCCCATGTAACATAAACCTTTCTCTATAGCTCATTTCCATAAAAAAGTAGAACTTATCGGGCAATTGGATAAAAGATAAGGTGAAGGATGTGAGGGCTGAAAAGCGGATATATTGATGGTCTACTCATAACGACAAAAAGGCCATACTAATATTTCTTTCAGTATGGCCCTCATGAACTTTACCTATAATATCTATCGTCCTATTGAAATAATGAATATCATTTTTATTAATTTGCCCAACCGCGTACCTGATGTATTTGGTCGTTGATTTCGATTATATTTTGTGGAAGTGGCCAGTATTCGTTCTTGCCCTCAACGAATTTAAGTGTAATGTTAGCTTCGGCATATGGGTGACGTATGTCATACACAAGCTTGTGAGGTCTACTGCCACCGGAAGTCCAATATTCGTCAGTTTGATAAGGAACGTTATCAAGCACCTTGTCGTAGCACTGCTTGGCAATACCCCAACGAACGATGTCGAACCAACGGCAGCCTTCGAACCAAAGTTCATATTGCTTTTCGTTTTGAAGCACTTCGAGGTCAACAGTGGCAGATACGGTTGCTGAACCTGCGCGTTGCTGAATCTTGTTGATATACTTCTTAGCTTCATCCGGCTGACTTGATAAACAAGCTTCTGCATAAATCAGATAAGCTTCACCCAAACGGGCAATGCAGAGGTTTGTATTGTTACAGTTGTCACCTACAGAGAGGTCAGCGTCGTTAGGATGCATCATCATCTTCACTTCCATCACGTCACTACGAGAGAATGAACCATAAGTATTGGTGATACCACGGTTTTCGTCAAATTCTTTATCTGCGCGAGTAGTGCAAGTAGCATCGCTTTTCCAACCGCAGAGTTTTTCATCGTAAAAGAATTCGTCAGAAGTCAAGAAAGTAGCTTTACGACGATAGCTGTCACCATCGTTTGCCAGCATTTTGTGAGCAAACTCATGATTGATAGAGCCACCACCCCAACCACCGGCTGAGCAAATAAGTGGACTCGTACCACCACCTTTAATATCATCACCACGCCAGTTGAGTACGTTGGCCACCATCCAACGGCCACGATTATTACCACCTCTCCATGAGTCTGTACCACCTGCGGCCGCTGTATTAGTAACATAGTTGAATTCGAAAATCTTTTCTTCACAACCATCACCTTCTACGTGGAACAAGTCACGGAAACGTTCACCCGGAACGAGGTCGTAGTTTTGAGACTCTACAAGGGGTTTCATTACGCTAATCACCTTGGCATTGTCACCTGCAAAAAGAGCAGACTTACCGGCTACGAATCGAGCGAAACCTTGAGTTACAACCCAAGCACCTTCTTGATCATTCTTACCTTTACGTTCGGGCAAGTCAGAAAGAGCCTCTTCACATTCTTTCACGCACCAATCAAAGATAGCCTTCTGTGACTCTGCATTCACCGGTTTTTCATCGGTGATGAGGTGATCAATCAAAGGGGGCTGATAATACACCTGTGCAGCCAGCATGTGTGCCCATGCACGCATCACCTTAGCTTCGGCAACAGCTTGTTTCTTAACAGGAGTATCAGCTGTTTCACCAAAATAGTGAATTATCAAGTTGGCAGAATAGATTGCCTTATAGATGTGATTATAAAGCGTACTGATAGGGGCATAGCTGGGATCATAACGGAACTCATTAAGTCTACGGAAATCTGCATGGTCGTCAATGTTACCACCGGCTGCAAACACGTCGTCGGCAGAGTAGTTAAGACCCATGATATATGCATTCCAGATACCTTCAGTAGCACCGATTTCTCCGATATAAGTAGCATACATGGCTGTCAACGCGGATTCGGCATCCGCATCAGTCTTGTAGAAGTTAGCTGTACTGCTGGTTGCTTTCTGTTCCACATCAAGCATGTCTTCACACGCAGTAAACATCATACTTGAAAGCAAAGCGATTGATAAAAATATTTTTTTCATATCTCTTTCGATTAATTATAATTAGAATGTAACACTTACGCCAAATACCATCTTTTTCATGATAGGATATGCACCCTTGTCGAGACCCGGACAGTTGTATTCATTTGTACAGGTTTCAGGGTCGAGACCCGGATACTTGGTGAATGTGAAGAAGTCGTCCAATGATACGTAAAAACGTGCGTTGTCGATGAATACTTTATTGGTGATCCTCTTAGGCAATGTGTAACCAAGTTGAATTTGCTTAATCTTGAAGAACGAGCCATCGTAAACCATGGCAGATGAACGCCAGAATGTACCGCTACCTGTTACAGAAGCTGCGTCAGGAAGTTTGCCAGACTTGAAGTCTTTATAAATACCTTCTGATAAGTTGTTGTAGCCTGAACGATAGAGACCGTAGTAGACATCGTTACCGGCAGCACCGGTACCGAACAAAGTGAAGTCGAACCCCTTGTATTCAGCATTCAAGGTAATACCGTAAGTCAAAGTAGGAAGACCGGAACCGATGTTGGTCATGTCCTCAGCTTGTGGGTCGTTGGTCAATTCGCCATCTTTGGTGTAGTATTGTGCAGTACCGTCAGCAGCACGGCCCGCATACTTAAAACCGCGCATGTACCATATGGGTTCGCCTTGCTCGAAGTAGCAACGAACAACTTCGGGAGATGCACCTTCAACAGTTGCGCCGGAAATACGTTCGATAGATGGATCGAGGTAAGTCACTTCATTGTGAAGTGTGGCCATGTTAGCAGATATGCCATATTTGAAGTCACCGATATGGTCTTTCCAGCTAAGTTCTACTTCGAAACCGCTGTTTTCAACTTTACCGGCGTTCATTGTCATAGAAGAAACACCTGATTCAGGCATAGTGGGAGCACTTACAAGCAAGTCCTTGGTATTCTTCTTGTAATAGTCGAGACCAACGCTCAATCTGTCGTTTAAGAAACGGAAGTCAGCACCCAAGTCGATTTGTTCTGAAGTTTCCCAAGTCAGGTTAGGGTTGGCAATACCGTTAGGCATTGAACCAAAAGTAACGGCACTTGTTGAACCATAGTTATAGAATTGTGAATTCGTATTAATACCGGCTGTATATGCATAGTTACTCAATACGTTTACGTTACCATTCTGTCCCCAAGATGCACGGAGCTTACCGTATGACATGATGCTTGGATTGACGTTATCTTTGAAGAAGCTTTCGTTTGAGAATGTCCAGCCTGCAGATGCAGAGAAGAACTTACCCCAACGGTTGTCTTTCGAAAGTTTAGAAGAGTCGAATGCATCGGCACGGAAGTTAGCCTGAACGCTATAGCGGTTGTCGTAGCTATAAGTTACACGGCCGAAGTAAGAGAGTGCTCGAGTAGTGCCCTTTATGCCGCCGATGTTCTTCGTTGTTCCTTCATTAGCATTTACACAATCGAGGTAGATGAAGTTAGAAGAATAAGCTTTAAGGATGTCCGAACCGGAAGCATTGGCGCTGACAAAATTTGAATCGCTTTGGCGATATGACATACCGGCCATGGCACCTACAGCGTGTTTGCCGGCGAAGATATCGTTATAGTTGGCGAAGTTTTCCCATTGATACCAAGTAGAGTTTCTACTAGCGCCAGAGATAATGTAGTTGTCACCTTTGGTTTGACCATTGAGGTAGTAGGGGTATTGATAGTCAGATTCGTTGTTGAAGGAGATACGATAACCCAAACGAGAAGTGAAAGTCACTTGCTTGACAGGAGTAACGTTCATGTAAGCGGTACCATTAACGTTTACGCCACTGTTGCGTGATTCTGAACGGTCGCGTTGCGAGAAGGGGTTGCCACCGGCAAGACGTTGGTTGAAGTAGGAAGTAGCATAATAGCCGTTTTCATCACCAAAGAGAGTGTAGTTAGAATCACCTGCTTGAATTTTATTGTAGTAGTCACGATATTCACCCAACATTTGTTCCGGTTTTGTCCAGTAGAGCGGAGTCAGCGGGTCAATCAAAAGAAGCATCTCGAAGGAAGAACCATAACCTTGTTCGGATATACCACGAGTACTCCATTTCTCAATAGAGGTGTTGGTACCTACTTTCAACCAATCCTTAATCATATAATCGGCATTGATTTGAGCAGTAAGACGTTCGTACTTATCTTTGCTACCCTTAACGATACCGTCTTGGTTCACATGGTTCACACTTAAGAAATATGAACCGCGGTCGTTGCCACCTTCTAAAGTAAGGGTGTGTTGTTGAGCCCAAGTATCTTCGAAATAAGCCTTCAACCAGTCTGTATTGGTATTAGGATCCCATCCGTATTGAGTTTGAGCATCAGCCAAAGCGGCATTCACAGATTCAGCGCCAAGCTGCATAGTCATCCAGTCCTTGAATTGAGTAGCGTTAAGAAGACTGGGTACGTCACCGAGTGATTGGTTAGTCCACTTGCCGCTATAAGTAATAGAACTTCGTCCTTTTTTACCCGATTTAGTAGTGATAAGAACAACACCGTTACCGGCTTCAGCGCCATAGATAGCAGCCGAAGCAGCATCCTTCAATACTTCCATTGATTCAATCATAGAAGGATCGAGGTATTGGATAGAGCTGACTTGCAAACCATCAACAATCAACAAAGGACCGATGTTGTTTGAGTTTGAAGAATAACCACGAACGCGGATTGATGCGCCTTGACCCGGTTTACCGGAACCATTCAGAATTTGTACACCCGATGCCTTACCTTGCAAAGCAGCGGCAGCATCGGTAGTAGACAAACCTTTCAGCTCATCGGCCTTTACTGAAGCTACCGAACCGGTAAGGTCACTCTTGCGTTGCACGCCATAACCTACAACCACTACTTCGTCAAGTACTTCGGTGTCTTCTTCCAGACGGAAGTTGATTACGTTACGACCACTCACTTTTACAGTCTGTGACTTGTACCCTATAAAAGATGCTTCAAGGGTAGCATTACTACTTTCAACTGATATAGAATAATTACCATTGAGGTCGGTAATACAACCGTTGTGGGTTCCATTCTCCAGAATAGTCACCCCAATCATCGGCTCAGAATCATTGGCCGAGACAACAGTACCCTTGACTTGAAATTGCGCCGATGCTGACATACATGCCAAAAGCATAAGCATAAACAGAAAAGGAATCTTCTGATTTTTTTTGACTACATTTTTCATCATAATTAGTTTAAGAATTAATAATTGCGTTTTTCATTCATCATTAGCTACCGCTACAATAGTTCTCTAGCTATCATCATACATACATTTCATAGTTTTCAATTATTTAAGATTAATATAAGAGAAAGGCAATTCATTTTTTAACTCTGAATCGGCAAGACAACTGCTGAGTCGCATTATTAATTTAAACTGGTTGCCTGAGCCGATTCATTATTTTTGAGTGGGGTTACCCGTTCATAGCACTTTAAGGTAATAGGGTTTGTTGTTAATGATCACGGAAATTCCATTTGGAATTATCACTGTTCATATCGAATTCGCCGAGAGAAGGAGTGCTGTCTCCTACGGATACCAGAACCAGTTCCTTGTCAGTTCCCGGCACTTCTTTGGGCATGATCCGGTAGGTGCCGTCTGTCAACTGGTCGATTCGCCACAGTTGTTCGGGGGCTCCCGTGAACTCAGGAACTGTCACGACTTCCGCATCTGTCGTGGCGGCCAGTGCGCGATTGGTTCCTTCAATCACAATCTTGTAATAAGGGCCGCCCAGATATCCGCCTCCATCGGGCACGGCAGTAATGGTCCACTTCTGATGAGGACGGAACATATAATCGCCGATTCTTACGTTGATTTTTCCTTGTGGCCAAGTCCCGATCACATCTTCCAACGTCTGCGATTTCAAAGGTACGACGGGCGTGTCATCTTTTTCCCAAAAGCGGTGTCTGGTATATTCCATACGTACAAAATCGACGGCAAGTTCAAGGGCATACCCTCTACGCTCGGATTCAATCTCATACGTTCCCTCTTTGAAGACCTCGCCGGCAACGGGCCAGCCGTTCTTCCATAAAAGCGGGCGTATGCCCAGCACACTGCGGCCACCCTGGTCGAAATCGGCCTCAAAGTGGCATGACATCTTCTCCACTCCATCGGCCACTTTGAAAAGCCCGAAGTGTCCCGGACCGGTTTGGCGGTTACCTGCGGCAATCACCATCTTGCCACCGCCTTCCAGCATTTTTCTTCCCATATTATCGACATACGGTCCCGTCACTTTGCGCGAGCGGCCGACAACAATATTGTAGGTGGAGTTCGGGCCATCGCAGCAAGTGCCGTGTGTTCCCAGAAGGTAATACCAGCCATCACGATAGATCAGATCGGTTGCTTCACAGTCAATGGCGATGTCGATTTCTTTGTTGCCCTCCATCCGTTTGCCGGTTGCGGGGTCGAGTTCTACAAGCCTGATAAAGCCGAAATACGTGCCGTAAGACAACCACAAGCGTCCGTCTGTCGGGTCGAGCAGAAGTCCGGCATCAATGGCATCGCAATCTTCATCATTCACTGAGGAGGCCACTTCTATAGGCTCCGTATATTTAAAATCCGGGGAATTGGGGTCTAGAGTTTTATTCCACATGGTTAATACTTTACCGCTGTGTCCTCCGCCGAGCCCTCCTCCTGTGGCACTGTAAGCAATCAGATAGCGGTCGCCAATTTTCACGGCATCGGGTGCGGCGCCTCCGCCGGGCCTTACTCCACCACCATTCCATGTCCAGCCGTCTTCAGATATCAATCCGCCTCCACCTGTGCCGAAAGTGTAATATTTACCATCGCACTCCATGATAGTGGACGGGTCGTGGATGTATGGAGTGCCGATTTGTGCAATTGCTTTTTCAGATGTCAATACAAACATCAGGGCTGCCGTGCCCAGAAGTATAGCTTTTGTTTTCATGATCATTTATAGCTGATAGTAATGTTTTTAACGGGTGTTCCATTCTCATTGAGGAAGCGAACACAGAAATCACTCATTCCGGGACCGTTGATGATGGCTCCGCGAATGATGTTCTTGCCCTTCTTTAAAGTCAGCCGGCGCGAAAGGCAGTCATCCTTGACCATACGCCGGTCGCCCGAAAGAATAACGGCTTCCTCACCGTTCAGCCACCACATGGATGCGGAGTTGGAACCTACTGACATCCGGATGTTCTCCATGTCTTCGGGACATTCTATGACTGTGACTGCCCAGAACAGCACGCCGTACACTTGTTTCTTCAGGCCGGAGGCAAAACGGAAGAGCTTCACGTTGAACAGCTTGCTGTCGAGCGCGTGCCAGGTTAGCTTTTGTTTGCCTACTTTCACTTTATCCCCGTCTTTGGGCAGAACGGTGAATTGATTGGGAAAATACTCGGTTGCAAATGCTTCGCGAATGTAACTGTCGGTAAAGACCGTGTTGGAACGGTTGGGCTTGTCGATGGGTTCCAGCAACAGCCAGCGCTGGATAAAGCCCTCACTGTCAGGTGAAATCATATTCGTGGTTGCCGGAGAAAAGTAGTCTGACAACCGGGGGGACGCTTCATTCTTTTGAGCATAGCCATGTAACCCCATCATAGCCGCGATACAAGCCGCCAACAATGATTTTCGATGGAAGATATTCATCGTTATAGTCTGTTTTATTGATTATACATTATTTCGTTTTAAATAATAGGGGAGCAAACTCTTTCAGACATCTGCGCCAGGTCAGGAACTCGTGGGCAGTGCCCGGAGACTCATAATAGATTGTATTGATTCCTGCGGCCTGCAAGCCGTCACTGAGGTTCTTGGTTCTTTCGGGATGTTCTTCCGAACCGATACCCAGGAAGAAGACGTGTACCTTGTCGTTGAATGCTTTACGATTTTTGAATGCCCCGCCGTACACGGTATCGAGTTGCTTCAGATCGATGCTGCCTGCTCCGCTGAATCCGCCGATATAGGCAAACTTATCCAGATTGTTCAGGGTAGTGTTGAAAGTAAGAAGTCCGCCCCAGGAAAGTCCGGCCATGGCACGGTTGTCCCTATCGGTCAGTGTTCGGAAATTGGAGTCGATATGAGGAATGATTTCATTCACTAAGATAGCAGGAAATTCTGCACCGAATCTTTTTCTTGCACCGTCAGGAGTTTCACCCGGATTGGTCTTGAACACCTCGATATTGCCATTGTCCATGACTACGATCATTGGTTTGGCTTTACCTTCGGCAATCAGGTTATCCATAATGAAATTCATCTTGCCCTGGTTTGCCCAACTCGTTTCGTTTTCTCCCATACCATGTTGCAGGTAGAGCACCGGATACTTCTTGGTAGGGTTCTTGTCATATTCCGCTGGAGTATAGACGATACATCTGCGCCATTCTTTGCGGATATCAGAGTAGTACCAGCTTTGGCTGATCAGTCCGTGAGGCACGTTCTTGATGGAATAGTAGTCCACACCTTTCTCCGGGATTTCAATACCGCTTACCCATTTGCCCATACCGAAGAATGGTTTGCCATTGGGATCGGCGGCACTTACTCCGTCTATTATAACCTGATAGTAGTGGAAGCCTATTACTTCAGGTTCTTTTGATACGAGCGACCAATATCCGTCTGCCTCTTTGGTCATTTCACCTCGGAAACTGATTTCTACTTTCTGGGCGTTGGGAGCGTGTATCCTGAAGTGTACACGTCTGTCCTCACCTATACGGGGATAATCAGCCCCATTGATGTTATGCTCATTGGGAGTGGTTCCTGCCGGAAAATCTTGTTGCTGGGCATTCATTGTGAATGGGAGTACTAACAAAGAAGAAAAAATAAGTTTCAATACATTTTTCATAAGCATTAGAATAAATTAGATATAAAATTAATGATTCAGTGAATTTGTCTATTCAGTGGATGTTGAGCGTAAAATTACTCTGCTAATGCTTTGTGCTGGATTACTATTTTACTTTCGGGGAGGATTTTTTTAGGAGGGTAAGATTAATCCACCGGATAGAAAGAAAAATCCCCTTCCTGATATTGAATAGGAAGGGGATTATAACCCGTCTTTTGCCTTATATGGAAGGGATTTAGTACAACAAAGTCACCTTAACTTTATGCCTTACGCTTGCGATGTCTCCAGCATATTAATCAGTTGTACCCGCTGGATAGAAAAACTATTGCTCTTCTTCTGTACATACTTCAATAATTCAAGCCCATCCTGATGAAGCTTGGATTTCCGCAGCAAGTCGTCTGCTTCCATATCATCAGATATCTTCAGCATAGTCATGGCGGCAAGTTCTATTTTCCCCATTTCATTGGGATCGCCTTTATACCGGTCTACCAGTTCTTGCGTATCCATACTTAACAGCTCATCGGTAGGGAAGCCTAATATCTGCCGGGTCAGACCGTCATATTCAGTCCATTCATTCCAGCGATACTTCTTTTTCTTGAGCAGGGCGTTCACAATCAAAGAAATGATCTCTTGAATCATTCGTATCAGGTAATCTTGTTTAATCATAATTATCTATGTTTTTATAGGTGATGGTAAATCCGGTTAATTGTTTCTCGGAGCTTTGACAATTCCGGCTTTTTATAAAGCAGTACTTTGTGCTCACAAAATTAGTGATATTTTTAAGATATCGCTGAAAATCCATACCTTTGTGCACATTAATAATATAAGGTATAGCAATTTCCATGAATAAGATAACTTCCGTATGCGTATATTGTGCTTCGAGCACCAAGATTGATTCCGCTTATTTTGAAGCCGCCCGCGAATTGGGTACTTTGTTGGGACAGCGCCACATCCGTCTGATAAATGGCGCGGGAGGCATCGGATTGATGAGTGCTACCGCTGATGCAGTGCTGGCGGCAGGCGGAGAGGTGACCGGTGTTATTCCTCATTTTATGGTGGAGCAAGGCTGGCAACACAAGGGGCTTACGGAGATGATAGAAGTGGAAAACATGCACCAGCGCAAGCAAAAAATGGCGGATCTGAGCGATGCTGTCATCGCATTGCCCGGTGGATGCGGCACTTTGGAAGAATTACTGGAAATTATCACTTGGAAACAACTGGGTCTCTACCTGAATCCTGTTGTCATCTTAAACACTAACGGCTTTTTCGATCCCCTCCTGGCTATGTTGCAGCGTGCTATGGACGAAAACTTTATGAGGCAGCAGCACGGTGCCATCTGGCACGTAGCAAGCACTCCGCAGGAAGCTGTCGAACTGATTCATACCATACCTGTCTGGGATAGTTCCATACGTAAGTTTGCGGCAATATGATCGGGCTCTTGTTGACATGGATAGCGGGTTTTGAGGGGATGCCCATTCCTTATTCTCCTAAGTTGGACGATGGGATCACAGTGCTCCTGTTGTGCTGCTTTTTCATGTCAGCCTATGTATTGTCCCGCAGTCGCAAGTTCCTGGTGCAGTTGGTGAAGGACTTCCTTCTCAATCGTGAACGAACCAGCATCTTTGCCGCTACCACCGCTACGGATATGCGCTATATGTTGTTGCTGATTCTACAGACTTGTGTGTTGGCTTCCGTCTGTACTTTCAACTATTTTGTTGATGTCAGGCCGGAGTTGGGCGAACACGTCTCTCCTTACGTTTTGCTCGGGGGATATCTCGTACTGGCTTTGCTTTATCTTTTCTGGAAGTGGGTGACTTACTCTTTTCTGGGCTGGATTTTTTTTGACGCGAGTCGTACCGGTCTTTGGATGGAGTCCTATTCTACTCTACTTTACTACCTTGGATTTACCCTTTTCCCGTTTGCTTTGTTCCTTGTTTACTTCGATTTAAGTCTTCAGGCAACTGTGATAATCGGTTTATTTTTGGTCTTTTTTACTAAAATATTGATGTTATATAAGTGGATAAAGCTTTTTTGTGGCAATTTATATGGCATTTTGCTTTTAATTTTGTACTTTTGTGCCCTTGAAATCATACCTTGTTTTATCATGTATCGAGGTGTGTTACAACTAAATGATTATTTGATAATAAATTTTTAGGACGTTGAAAATTAAGAAAGTACTTGTGTCGCAGCCGAAACCGGCATCAGAGAAATCTCCTTACTACGACATCGCCCAGAAGTACGGTGTGAAAATCGATTTTCGCCCGTTTATTAAGGTGGAAAGTGTATCTGCTAAAGAATTCAGACAGCAGAAAGTGTCTATTCTGGATTACACAGCAGTTATCTTCACATCGCGTCATGCTATTGACCATTTCTTCCACCTGTGTACAGAATTGCGTGTAACCATACCGGAAACTATGAAGTATTTCTGTGTGACAGAAGCTGTTGCATTGTACATCCAAAAGTATGTGCAATACCGCAAACGTAAGATCTTCTTTGGAAATACCGGAAAGTTTGAAGACTTGTTGCCTTCTATTGTTAAGCACAAGACCGAAAAGTATCTGGTTCCGATGTCGGATGTACATACGGATGAGATTAAGAATCTCTTGGATAAAAACAAGATACAGAACGCAGAAGCTGTTATGTATCGCACAGTAAGTAATGATTTTACTTCAGAAGAAGAGTTTGATTATGATATGTTGGTGTTCTTTAGCCCTGCAGGAGTGACTTCTTTGAAGAAGAACTTCCCGGACTTCCAACAGAAAGAAATCAAAATCGGTACGTTTGGCTCCACTACTGCCCAGGCTGTACGTGATGCCGGACTCCGCCTCGACTTGGAAGCTCCCAGTGTACAGGCGCCTTCTATGACGGCTGCGCTGGATATGTTCATCAAGGAGAATAACAAAGGAAAATAATTTTAGAGTTACGAGCTACAAGCTACGGGCTACAAGTGCCATGCGGAAGCAGCATGTCATTTACAGCTTAAACTTGTAGCTCGTAACTTATTTACTGCGAACTACTTGTAGCTCGTAGCTTGTAACTCGTAGCTAAGAATGCTTAATACCCTGCACAAGTCCGAAAGGCTGGATAAGAAGAAAGTCATCGACAAGATGTTTTCAGGCGGCGCACGTTCGTTTTCCGTCTTTCCTCTGCGTGTGGTGTATCTGCCGGTAGAGGAGTTGGAAGCGCCTGTTTCCATACTTGTCAGTGTGTCAAAGCGTCGTTTTAAACGGGCGGTAAAGCGTAACCGTGTGAAACGTCAGATACGTGAGGCGTACCGGAAAAATAAGCATGGATTATTGCAGACGCTTCAGGATGAAGGACGGCAACTTGCTGTGGCTTTCATTTATCTTTCCGACCGGTTAGTCGATTCGGTGGAGATAGAGGAAAGGATGAAGGTTGCATTGGCACGTATCACGGAGAAAGTATTGGCAGATGTTGCTGTGCAGAAAGCCGGAGAAAATGCTGCGTCTGCTGAGGAAACCGGTAGCGCAGGGCAGTCATGAAAAAGCTGCTTTCATACCTGCTGTTGCTTCCCATCTATTTCTATCAGAAGTGTATTTCGCCCCTGACTTCCCCTTCATGCCGTTTCACCCCTACCTGTTCGCAATATGCCGTTGAGGCGATAAAGAAACATGGACCGTTCAAAGGGCTGTATCTGGCAATCCGGCGTATTTTGCGCTGCCACCCCTGGGGAGGTTCCGGATATGATCCCGTTCCATAAAAAACTATTTCCTGTACTATTCGCATGATAATTCCTGTTGATATACATACACATCGGCGGCCACAAGTGCCCGGAACGGCTATTGTGAACTGTTTCCCCGAATCGTTTGTTCCGCAAACGGAAGGCTGGTATTCTGTGGGAATACATCCGTGGTATATCGCTTCTTTCGCAGCTTCCCTGAATGACAGTAAGGCCCGTTTTGAAGAATTACTGGATCATCCCCAGGTGTTGGCTGTGGGTGAGGCCGGATTGGATAAATTGGCTGAAGCACCTTTGACTTTGCAGATAGAAGTGTTTGAATATCAGGCACGTCTGGCCGAAGAGGCGGATAAGCCGTTAATCATTCATCTGGTGAAAGCGGTAGATGAACTTCTGAAACTGAAACAGAAGATACGACCGGTGAAACCGTGGATTATTCACGGGTTTCGTGGAAAAGCGGCTCTTGCAGAAGAATATCTCCGACATGGTTTCTATCTTTCTTTCGGAGAGAAATATCAGGAGGAAGCGTTGCGTATAATGCCGTCTGAACGGTTGTTTATTGAGACGGATGAAAGTACGGCATCTGTCGATACGCTTTATGAACGGGCTGCCATCCTCCGTAAAACTCCCCTTGAGGAACTCAGGAGAACGATTCGTAAGAATGTGAGCGAAATCTTTTTTAGGCAATAAGAGTTGTTAGTTCAGATAAAGAGTCGTACTTTTGCAATTACAAAGTATATCAAATATTTAAATAGTTAATCATTCGATGAATTTTGTAGAAGAATTGAGATGGCGTGGCATGCTCCACGATATGATGCCTGGTACGGAAGAACTTCTGGCTAAGGAACAAGTGACCGCATACATAGGTTTTGACCCTACGGCGGATTCATTGCACATTGGACATCTTTGCAGTGTAATGATACTGCGTCATTTCCAACGTTGCGGACACAAGCCGATGGCACTGATCGGTGGTGCTACGGGTATGATTGGTGATCCTTCCGGTAAGTCGGCAGAGCGTAATCTGCTCACAGAAGAAATCCTGCAACGCAATCTGGATGGTATGAAGAAGCAGTTGAGCAAGTTTCTGGATTTCGAATCCGATGCTCCTAACCGTGCAGAATTGGTGAATAACTATGACTGGATGAAGAACTTCACTTTCCTTGACTTTGCCCGTGAAGTAGGTAAGCATATCACTGTGAACTACATGATGGCGAAAGATTCTGTAAAGAAGCGTCTGAACGGTGAGGCTCGTGACGGTTTGTCTTTCACGGAATTCACTTATCAGTTATTGCAAGGCTACGACTTCCTACATCTGTATGAAACCAAAGGTTGCAAACTGCAAATGGGTGGTTCCGACCAATGGGGTAACATCACGACAGGTGCCGAACTGATTCGTCGTACCAATGGTGGCGAAGTATTTGCACTGACCAGTCCGCTGATAACGAAGGCTGACGGTGGTAAGTTTGGCAAGACTGAATCCGGCAATATCTGGCTTGATCCCCGTTATACTTCTCCGTATAAATTCTATCAGTTCTGGTTGAATGTGAGTGATGCTGATGCAGCACGCTATATCAAGATATTCACTTCCCTGTCAAGAGAGGAGATTGAAGCCTTGACGGCTGAGCATGAAGCTGCACCGCACTTGCGTGTTCTTCAGAAACGTTTGGCAAAAGAGGTGACTATTATGGTTCATTCCGAAGAAGACTATAATGCAGCGGTGGATGCGTCTAATATATTGTTCGGCAATGCAACTTCCGATGCATTGAAGAAGTTGGATGAAGATACCCTGCTGGCTGTGTTCGAAGGTGTTCCCCAGTTTGAGGTTTCCAAGGATGCTGTGTCTGCCGGTGTGAAAGCTGTCGATCTGTTCACGGATAATGCAGCCGTTTTTGCCTCCAAAGGTGAGATGCGTAAATTGGTGCAAGGTGGCGGCGTTTCTCTCAATAAAGAGAAGCTGGAAGCCTTCGACCAAGTGATTACTTCTGCTGACCTTTTGGATGAAAAATATCTGCTTGTGCAGCGCGGAAAGAAGAATTACTACCTGATTATAGCCAAATAAAAGGCAAATTAGTAGCAAATAAGAAAAAATGCCTCGAAATATTTGGATATTTCGGGGCATACTTTTATCTTTGCACCGCTTTTTAACAGAAAGCACCCCGTGTTTGTCCCATGGTGTAATGGTAGCACAACAGTTTTTGGTTCTGTTTGTCTAAGTTCGAATCTTGGTGGGACAACTAAAATGAAAGAGCTCTATAGAGGATTATCTCTGTGGAGCTCTTTTTTTGTATTATTTTCTGTTAAAGAACTTCTATTTTCTTCCATTTGAACAATATTACTATATAATTGGTACAAAAACACAATGTTTCTTCGTTTACTTTTCCTACATTTGCATCGTGTACGTAAACGAAGTATGCCAATAACCGATTATTATCAACTTTAAAACGTAATAGAATTATGAAAACGAACTATGAAATTCGCTATGCAGCGCATCCCGAAGACGCAAAAAGTTATGATACCAAGCGTATCCGTCGTGATTTTCTTATCGAAAAGGTCTTCTCTGCTAACGAAGTAAATATGGTATATTCCATGTACGACCGTATGGTTGTGGGTGGTGCAATGCCCGTGGGCGAAGTGTTGAAACTGGAAGCTATCGATCCGTTGAAGGCTCCTTTCTTCCTGACCCGTCGTGAAATGGGTATTTATAATGTAGGCGGCCCCGGTGTAGTGAAAGCCGGTGACGCTGTATTCGAATTGGATTTTAAAGAAGCTCTCTACCTGGGTTCGGGCGACCGTGAAGTAACTTTCGAAAGCAAGGACGAAAAGAATCCCGCCAAGTTCTACTTCAACTCACTGACTGCTCATCGCAACTATCCTGATAAGAAAGTGACCAAAGCTGATGCTGTAGTTGCTGAAATGGGTAGCCTGGAAGGTTCTAACCATCGTAATATAAATAAGATGCTGGTGAATCAGGTATTGCCTACTTGCCAGTTGCAGATGGGTATGACGGAACTTGCTCCGGGCAGCGTATGGAATACGATGCCGGCACATGTGCATAGCCGTCGTATGGAAGCTTACTTCTATTTTGAAGTACCCGAAGAACATGCAGTTTGCCACTTCATGGGCGAAGTTGACGAAACCCGCCACGTATGGATGAAGGGCGACCAGGCTGTATTGTCTCCCGAATGGTCTATCCACTCTGCTGCCGCTACTCACAACTATACCTTTATCTGGGGTATGGGTGGTGAAAACCTGGACTATGGAGATCAGGACTTCTCTTTGATTACCGACCTGAAGTAATAAATTGAGTAAACCGAGACTTTGAATCGTAATTAGAAACAAGTTATTAATAAACCTAAGTAAATAAATTATGGTAAACTTTTCATTAGAAGGCAAAGTAGCACTTATAACCGGTGCTTCTTACGGAATTGGCTTCGCTCTGGCAACTGCCTATGCGCAAGCCGGTGCAAAAATCGTGTTCAACGACATCAAACAAGAATTAGTGGACAAAGGTCTGGCTGCTTACAAGGCTGAAGGCATTGATGCTAAAGGTTATGTATGCGACGTGACGAACGAAGACCAAGTAAACGCTATGGTTGCCCAGATTGAGAAAGAAGTGGGCGTGATTGATATCCTGGTGAACAATGCAGGTATCATCAAACGTATCCCGATGCACGAAATGAAGGCTTCTGAGTTCCGTCAGGTGATTGATGTGGATTTGAATGCTCCGTTCATTGTATCAAAAGCTGTCATTCCTTCTATGATAAAGAAAGGCCACGGCAAGATTATCAACATCTGCTCTATGATGAGTGAGTTGGGTCGTGAGACTGTATCTGCTTATGCTGCTGCCAAGGGTGGACTGAAGATGCTGACTCGTAACATCGCTTCCGAGTACGGTGAATACAACATCCAGTGTAATGGTATCGGCCCGGGTTATATCGCTACTCCGCAGACTGCACCGCTTCGCGAACCGCAAGCTGACGGTTCACGCCATCCGTTCGATGCATTTATCGTTGCCAAGACTCCGGCTGCACGTTGGGGTACTCCTGAAGATTTGATGGGCCCTGCCGTATTCCTGGCTTCCGACGCTTCTGATTTCGTAAACGGTCACGTACTCTACGTTGACGGCGGTATCCTGGCTTACATCGGTAAACAACCTTAATAATAATTAGTTGACAAGGTTTCAGGGAACAAGTTGTTGAGGAGGGAATACCCTTCCGGCTGACTTGGGGCTGAAACCTTGTTTGCTTTACACTAATATCCTTTCCTTGTCAACTTGTTCCCTGAAGCCTTGTCAACTGAAAGGTGTTTCTCTGAGGTCTTGTTGACTAAAAAAGCAAATTGATTAAGCAATATGAAAAAGTTATTCCTTTTAGTGGCAACAGTTTTATTCTGTTTTGCCTGCACCAACACTAAGGATGTAGTTACCGTAACGGTAAGCAATCCTTTGGCAATGGAGCGTTCCAATGAAATGGTTGAGGTGGCTATGAGCGACATCGCCAACCAACTGAAACTGGCTGACACAGCACAGATTGTGGTTCTGAATGCTGACGGACAACAAGTCCCCTATCAGATTACTTATGATGAAAAAGTGATTTTCCCTGCAAGCGTAGCTGCTAACGGTACGGCTGTTTATACCATTCAGACAGGTACACCTGAAGCTTTTGCAGTAAAGGCTTGCGGTAGATATTATCCTGAACGTGTGGACGATGTAGCCTGGGAAAATGACCTGGTTGCTTTCCGTGCGTATGGTCCGGCTTTGCAAAAGACTGGCGAACGTGCTTTCGGTTATGATGTTTGGACGAAGTACAATACCACCGAACCGGTTGTAGAAGCCCGTTATGCAGGTGAACTGAATCCGGAGACTAAAGCAAAGATCGCTGAATTGAAGAAGACAGACCCGAAAGCTGCACAGGAATTGTATCAATCGGTATCTTATCACGTGGACCACGGAAATGGTCTGGACTGCTATAAAGTAGGTCCTACGCTGGGTGGCGGTACTGCTGCTTTGATGCCCGACGGTGAAATCGTTTATCCGTATTGCTACGCTACACAGGATATCCTGGACAACGGTCCGTTGCGTTTCACTGTGAAGCTGGTTTACAATCCGCTGACTATTAAGGGTGACTCAACAGTGGTTGAAACACGTGTTATCACGCTGGATGCAGGCTCTCACCTGAACAAGACTGCGGTTTCTTTTGATAATCTGAAAGAGACTACTCCCGTGGCTACAGGTATCGTATTGCACGAACCGGATGGTGCTGTTGTAGCTGATGCTGCTGCCGGCTATATCACTTATGTGGATCCTACGGACAATGTGAATAATAATAACGGTAAGATATTCGTAGGTGCTGCTTTCCCGACTACGGTAAAAGAAGCTAAGTCGTTGCTTTTCCCTGAAAAGGAAAAGAACGAACTGCGTGGTGGTGCCGATGGTCATGTATTGGCTATTAGCGATTACGAACCGGGTTCAGAGTATGTTTACTACTGGGGTGCTGCCTGGGACAAGGCTGACATCAAGACACCGGAAGCATGGAATGCATATATGGCAAACTATGCTCAGAAGGTACGCAACCCGCTGACGGTAACGGTAAAGTAATCACTTTACCTCATATCTGTACAGTTATGAATCTTCTCACCACAGAGTAACACTGAGTCTCACAGAGTTTAATCAATTTGAAATCAAAAGAATAGAACTCCGTGAGACTCAGTGTTACTCTGTGGTGAAACTTATTCAACCAGCACGAAGTACGCCCACTTCTCCGGTTCCTTCGGATATCTTTTCACCATTTCCCACTGTGCTGTAATGAAAGCTTTTCGTTTGGATGTCTTAAACTTCCAATTCTGATAAAACAGCGACATGAATTCGGCTGTTTCCTTATCCGGTACTTCCGCCAAAGTCATAATCATGTTTCTTGCTCCGGCTGAACGGAAGGCTCGTTGGAGTCCGTAAACACCTTCTCCGTCACGTATTTCACCCAGTCCGGTGTTGCAGGCAGATAGTACTACCAACTCTGTATTTAGCAGACTCATGCCGAATATCTCGTAAGCAGTGAGCAGACCGTCATCCGGCAAATTCAGTGAGGCGGAGTCTTTCCATGCTGTGCTTGCACCCGATAGAGCCAGTCCGGTGCGTAGGAGCGGATTGTAATAGCCGCTTTTTCCTTCCTGATTCAACCCTTTGTTATTAATGTCCGGGTCGTAGGGCAGATAGAAACCATGTGTGGAAATGTGGAGTATGAATGGTGACTCTTTCCGGGCGGATAAATCTCTAAATGCGGTTTCCGTCGCTTGTCTTCCGGAAAACACTTCCACCTGGCATCCTTTCTCCTTCAGTAGGGCGGAGACGGATGTTATTTCCCTTTTGGAGGATGGCAGGTAGTGAAACCCCTGTCCCCGTACCGGATTCTCCAGTTTGGAGGGCGGAAGTCCGTAGTCTGCCGCACCAAACAGGACGGCCGGTTGCTTCTCCGGATACAGATGATATTTCTTCATCAGCCTGTCGGTGGCGCAGAGATAGAACGATAATACATAGGCATTGCACAGGTATGTATTATTGTCGTCCACTATTCCGGCAAGAGGGATGGTGCTCAGTAACCCAGTGGGGTAGAGGGAGATTGCAGCTCGCTCGCCGAAATGAGCCTGTATGGGCTTCCAGATATTTTTCAGAATGAAGTCGTTCCGCCGGTCATGGTCGGGGGCATTGAGGGCTGCTCTTAACGGTTCTTCATCGCATAGCGGGACAAAGTGCGGAGCTTTATCCGCCTCCGTAAAGACGAGTGCAGCGTATTGCCGCGCACCGTTGTCGGGGCGGTGAAGCAGGACGAACTCCACCATCACTTCTGCGTCGGCTGCTATAATCTTACGCACTGATTCCCACTCGGTGATGCAGTGGTAAGGTTCGTCCACGGTCTCCAGCGCATATGTCACGGCTTCCCTGCTCAGTGCCATGGAGCGCATATTGCTCAATATATGGGGCAGGTAATCCCCCTTGAGGTGCACGTTCATGGCGTCTTCCGTCAGCATAAGTTTGGATTGCCTTTGGCTGAGTTCCCGCAGGTATTCGTCGCCTTGCATGGTAATCATCTTCGGGCTGTATAGGGTAGGAGACACCAGGAAGAATTGTTTCATCAGCTGGGCGTTGCCGTACATGAATTCCGCCATACCTTCGTAGTTGATATGCCGGTAGGCGAAAGTTTGCATTTCGTCGTACCAGGGTTGGAAGAGGTAGAGCATGTTGGTGCGGTCCAGATCTGTATAATAAGGTATATAGCGTCCCAAGGTATTGATGAGGCATTCTTTCATCTCCCGATATGTCTGCAGGCTTTTGCCGATTTCGTTCTGCCGTTCGTAACAGCGGGCTACGAGCGTGAAACTGTCGAAGAAATTGCGCAGGACGTTCAGCCGGTAGAAGTTCATTGAATTCATCGATGCATGATACCTCCTGTCCGCTTCCTTGCGCAGAGTTTCGGCAGTGGTGTAGTCTTTCTTCATGATGGCTATGCAGGCGCGGTTGCATAGGGCGTCCTTGAGGCCGGTTATGGTCCGGGTGGGCGTATCTGTTTCTCTTATTTCACTAAGCACTTTCTCCGCATCTTTATATTTCCCGTGTTGGATGAGCGCCATGATCCATCTGTTCTTTAGTTCTTCCAATTCGAACTCAAGGAATGCCTTTTCGCCCAGTTCGGCAGCTTTCCTGAAGGATTTGATTGCGTCGGCATATCGTTTCTCCTGATAGTAATAATCCCCCTGCAAGGTGTAAGCCTTAGCCTTATTATACTTGGCGTCCGCAAATTTGTATAGGTTTAGGGCGGATTTGAGCATTTGCTCGACATGACTGCGGAGATGGGCATTGTGCATCATGCTTTCTGCCACCAGTGTGTATGCGTTTGCCAGCCGGGCGTATGCGTTGTAGTTGTCTTCGCTCAGGGAATTGCTGTAGTTCATGTCTTCTTCCTTGAAGGAAAAAGACTGTATCAGGGCGGGCAGCAGCAATTTACCGATGGAGTCTTTGATTTGCACGTTGAAGGGGACGGTGAGCGAAGCGAGCAATGCGGCTTCATCGTACATACCCCTGTTGAAACAGTAGAGTGCCGTTCGGTGAAGTTCTCTTGCAAAGGTGATGTTGTCGGGGGCTTTGCGAAGCTTTTCTATCTGGCGTTCGCAGGCTTTTACTTCAGGCTCTTTGCGCTGCGCCTGTAGGGGCATGATGTTTGCCAGCAGTAGGATGAATATTCCCGTGATGTATCGTGCCATAGTAGTTGGTGATTGTTTTAGAACAGGTATTTCTCATTTAATTGTTTCAGAATGGCAGCAGCTTCCGTTGCATACAGTCCGTCTTTCCGGCTGATGGCTTCCGCTATTACTTTGGCCTTTTCCCGGTTGTTGTCGTACAGATAGGCGCAGAGCAATAACCATTCGGCTTCTTCACCATACTCCGAACTGAGCACTTCGGGTGTCAGCAAGGCAATGGCATCTTGTGCACGTTCCTGCTTCAGATAGCCGGATGCGGTGTGGAGTATGGCGGCGGTCTCGTTTCCACCTCTTGACGGTTCGATGACCGGTTCCGTATAATAAGTCAGGAAGATTTCTGCCGGGGCGTAGCGGTGACTGTTGCCGACAAAGAACAGTATACCCAGCACAATGGCGGCTGCCGCACTGCTCCAGAGCCTTCTCAGATGTTTCCTGCGTGAATTTCCGGTCAGTGTGCGGAATGCTTCTTTTTCCGCTTCCCTGATTTCGGCTTCTGCCAGAAGACCGCGTAGCTTGACCTGCTTTTGCAGTTCCCCGTCCGTTTCCAGTTCCCGGATGAAAATTGCGCGTTCTTCCGGCGCCATCTCGTTGTTGATGAAGCGGTCTATCTGTTTGTCTCTGTACGTATCTATCATTTCTTCTCCTTTTTTTTCCAGTGTATATCAATGGTTTCCAGTCTCTTTTGCAGCTCGAAGGTCAGGCGGCGGAGGCAGGAACTTTTCTTGTTTTTGGCTACATCGGCATCTTTGTAATTCATCCGCAGGGCTATTTCTGCCATCGGCAGTCGTTCCCAGTAGAAAAGGGTAAGCACGCGGCGACAGATTTCTTCGGTTTCCTGCACTAATTGTGCCGCTATCTCTTGGGCTTCCCTCCATTCCCGGGGCGTTTCGTTGGCAGCAATCCATTCGGAGAAGAGGCTTTGTTTCTCTTCCGGTTCCATGCTGTTGCTGCGCATCCAGTTGCAGGCTTTCCGCTTGCCTATCTCGAAGAGGTAAGTTTTCAGCGAGGCCTGGCCTTCTGTGTATTTGCCGTCACGCACATTCTGGCATAAGGCTGTGAAACTTTCCTGATATAAGTCGCATGCCGTCTCCTTGTCTATGCCGTAGTATTTGCGGAGGAATGATAGGAATGGCGGTTTATAAAGCTCGTATAAACGGGTTACTTCTTCCTGGCGACCGGTTTTCCCTTTACCGAGTAGTTGTGCGATGATTCCCATAGGCGTGTCAGGGTTTAAGTCCGAGGCGGAAACTATCCTGCGGGTTTGTACACTCCATGTAGGGAGTCTGTTTTCTTTTCTTCTTGTTGGCGGTCAATGCTTGCATCTTTTGCTTCAGCAGCAGGGCGAAACGGTCGACGTTGAGGAGTGTGTGTGCTGTTTCCCGTGCTGCTTCGCAGAAAGCATACGTAAGCAGTCCGTAGTAGCGCGACTGCCGGGTGTCGAAGTATTCGAAGTTGATTTCATCTGCCAGACAGGCGCTGAAAACCACTGTTGGGGCAAGTCCCGCTTCTTGTTTCAGGTGCAGACTCAGTTCCTGGTGTTTGCCTGCGGTGGGCACGTAGTCGTCCGGGGCAAAGATGTAGCCTGTACCGCGAACATAATCATCGGCTTCCGGCAGGCGGTTGCCCGTGCCGCTGTGGCAGGCATCCAGCACTACGGTGACGTGTCCCTGCTCTCCGGCCTTGCGTCGCAGGCGGCGTATCCATTCTCCAAGTTCGTCGTCGCGCAGGTGGTTTTCGCCTTCATATTCTCCCGGCTCGTACCAGAAGAGGGCATCATAAGGTATCAGGGCTTCGTCCAGTCCGTCTTCTTCGTCTCCGTTATCGTCCATCATCTGCTGGCCGTGGCAGGAGAAGTGCAGGTGCACATGGTCGCCTGCTTGCGTGGAGTTGCAGATGTTTTGCAGGGCATGGATGATGCCTCGTTTGGTAGCTTGAGCATCGGTAAGGGTGGCGATACCCGTTTCTTGGTATCCACAGGCTGCGAGCAGGGAGTGCATCAGACGGGCATCATTGTCGGCATGGATATTTTCCCATCCGTTTCCGTCCGGATAATGCGATATGTTGACGAGCAGCGCCCGGTGGGTTTGGGCGGAGAGGGTGAAGATGCTCAGCCATAGGCAGACGAAAAGGCTGCATCGTAATAGTAGTCTGTATTTTGTCATTCTTTCATTGAAATGATTGCTCTGCACAAAAATAGTCTTTTATCAGGTATTTGTGGTAGTCGGGGACGAATATTTTCAAGATAAGTCACTCGTAGCTCGTCACTTGTAGCTCGTCACTTTATGAGCGGCTGCTTAGGATGTGAATTGTGTTTCTTTATGAGTCTGTAATTCTTATCGTTATGAGATAAATATTATTGTCATTTCCTGTTTGTGGAAGAAAAACAGAAACAGTTGTCTGGGTTAAGAAAATCGGAACGGTTCGACTGATGACCAGTAGGAACGCAGGGAAATGAGATTAGCCGGATGCAGATGGAAAGAGGATAATGTCTAAATCGTGCATTTACTCTTTATATTTTGATTATTACTGGCAAATGTACCTGTATTATCTGAATAGTGGAACAGATAGATAGGTCGGGTTTGAAAAAGAATACTTGCGAAATAGCGGAAGTAGCCGTTTCCAATGGAGTTTTTCCCTTTGCATTTTATATAAAAACACCTTTTCTTAAGCAGGGCTACACCCTTTTGGGCGGATGACTACACCCTTTCGGGCAGATAGCTACACCCTTTTGGACGGATGGTGTAGCCCTTCGGACAAGATGAAAAAGGTTATGCAGCTCCGTTTCTCATTATAGGAACTACAATCTCTCTTAATGGGAACGCTCGTTTCTCCTAATGGGAACTGTCGTTTCTCTTAATGGGAATGCTCGTTTCTCTTAATGGGAACGCTCGTTTCACTTGGCGGAAACGCTCGTTTCTGCTATGAAGAAACACTTTAATATGCTATATATTAGAGTGTTATAGGTGATGTGGGAAACGGTAAAGACAAGTATCTGTCCGTCATCTGTATCGTATATCGTGTGGCGACTACAGCAGAGGCGGCAAAGAGAGTCCGGAATGGGCAGTAGAAAAGGAAAACTAAGAAGAAAGACAACAACGAAGAAATTATTTTTCATGAGAGGAGTAAGTTCTGCATTACTTTTTTTCATTTTTCCCTGTTACCTTTTCCTTATTTCGGGTATAGAAGGTAGAAAATGTCCTTTTACCTTGTTTTTGTCCTTTATTATAAAAAGGTGCTTTTAGTGGGTGTACAAGCTATATAAGCCGTTTGCGGAGTAAAACAAGGTAATATTTTTTTTGCAAACAATCTTGTTGCAAATGAAGCTGTAAAGGTAATTAACTTAATTTTGAAACTGTAATAATAGATGGAAATAATGAACGATAAAGCACATATACCCTATCACACGGCAAGGCGTTTCTTGATAGATCTTATTAAGAATAATGATTTCTCGGGTGATGATGAGATCATAAAATTGTTGCATTCTATTTTACAGGGAAAGTCTTGTTTAAATTACTTTACCGATGGGGTTGTAAGCCGCATTCGTATTGATAAAGAAACGCGCATTTTTCTTCTTGATTATTCGGATCAAGAAGTGAAGATGCCTTGCCTGCCCAAGACCGTGTTTCTGCTTTTCCTGATTCATCCCGAAGGAGTGAATTTTAAGGGGATGCGTGCCTACTTGCAGGAGTTATATAATATCTATCAGATTGTGATGAAGAAGAATATTGAAGCGGACAAGATCAAACAGATACTCAGCAATCTGGTAGACCCGATGAGTAACAGCATTTACGAGGCTTGTTCCATTATCCGCAACAGGCTGCTCAAGGTGGCGGGACCTTCGCGGATGAAGTTTTATGATATCACAGGCAAGCGGGGCGGATGCCATCACATCACGCTGGACCGGGAATTGGTGATCATGGAACATGAGAAGCTGGAGAAGATGATGAATAAATGAATTGTATTAATTTATTAGATATTATTATGAAGAACTTAATTAGCGGATTATTATTTATTGGGGCTTTGATATGCTCGGAGATGCATATACAAGCTCAGAACATGAACTTGGCGGGTGTATACGAAGCTAACACGAAAGCCAATGGTGGAGTCAGACAACTTTATGCCGTGCTCGATTTTAATACGAGTCAGGTCAAGGACTTCACCCAGTTGTTTACCGGAAAGACGGCACAATTCAAACTGTTGCCTGAAGACTTTATGAACGTCAAGAAACTGAAGAAGAGATTTGCCGGAAACACCGCAGCAGGCTTTGTGAGGTATCGTGAGAAGTTCTTATTATCTTTCACAGAAGAGTTGAAACTGACCAACCCGCGACTGGAAGCAGGTATGATTGTGGTTGACTGGGAAAATCACTCTGGTGTGAAAGGCAAATGTGGCATCATCGTAAAGGAAGATAACTCCATTGAATTCGTAGGACTGACCAGTCTGGATCGCACCTTGAACCCGGACGGATTGACCGTCACTTGTGTGGAAGACCGTTGTCTGGCTGATGTGCCCCGGGCTAAGAGTACGGCAGAAGGTATAGAAAACTATTTGGCAGAGTATAATAAGAAGCCGGAACCGGCATCGCAGCCGAATGCAAACGTAGCACAGTCATCAGCCGAACCGGCTGCTGCACCTGCTGCCGGCGCACCTGCGAAACCTCATCGGACAGCCAACACCAAACTTATCACTATTGACAGTGACTCACAAGGCGCATACGGCACTCGCTTTTGTGGAGGACTAGCCTATGTGAGGACTAATAAGAATGGTAATTATTATATGGATAAGTCCGGTAATAGAATTTTTGATTATTATCCCCGACAATCTGGTCATATCCCTTCTTTCTCGGATAGCGTAGCTATTGATTGTGAGCAATTCAAAACAGCTATCCTTGTCAATCGTAAGGGAGAAATTATTCGCAAAGTAGCTAACATTCGGAGAGTGACCAACTTTGTGGATGGCATTGCTGCTGTAACAGTTATTGTTCCGGGACGCCCGCTTCCTGACTATCGGAATATGTATATGAATACAAAAGGAGAACTTGTTTTTAAACACCTTTCTGAACCAATGACAATGGAAAATTTGAAAGAGGTACGTCCGATGTGTGATAGTCTGATTGCTTATTATAGTTACGGCAAAAGTCTGTGGGGATTCCGCGACGTAAATGGAAAAGTTATTGTGGAACCACAGTTCATTGAAGCCCATAATTTCAGTGAAGGAATGGCTGCTGTGAAAATAAAGACTAATGGCGGAGCAGATAAATGGGGCTACATAAATAAAGCGGGAATATTTGTTATACAACCGGCTTATTCTAATGAACCGGGTGATTTTCACAACCAAAGAGCCTATGTTCAGAATAAAGAAGGACGTTACTTTTATATTGATTCCACAAGTAAGATTTTAAGTAATCCTTTCATTAGGGTTTCTGATTTTCATAATTCTAAAGCTTTTGTGCAGGGTGATGGGCCTTGTATGTTAGTGGATACGATGTTTAAATCCGTTGCTACTTTAAGAGTTAAAATGGATTATCTGACCCGAGTAATCTATGTGGGAAATGATATTTATTTGGATGATTGTCTTCTTTCTCCTCGTGGCGAAGTGCTGTTGAAAGGAGTGAAAGAACCTTTCTATGAGGATTTGTCAGCGGGTTCTACTACTTCTTATAATTCGGCTGATGAGATTTATCATAATGGGTATATCAACCGAAAAGGAGAATATGTCATCGAGTTTGTAGAATCATCTTTCTGATATGGTTATGGAAAATAAAGCATTTACGAGAAAAGTTTTGATGGTGTGCATATTGCTTGTTTGCTCAACGCATGCCATGTATGCTCAATCATTCCTCAAGAAATTAGGGAAAGCCGTTGAGCGTGAACTCTTTTCTCCTGCCGGCAGTAGTGACGGTAGAAGAGATGTGTCTGCAACCAAAGTCACTTCTCCCGATCCGGAAGTGAAAGTAGAACTTCGGGATTGTGAACAGTCGGGAGATTTTGTAAAAATCAGTTTGCTGATAATAAACCAAAGCCAGTTGGAGTTTGCTTTGCAACTGGAAGCCGATGATGGAGAAAGCATTGCTTTCGACCCCGAAGGGAATGTCTATAAACGCGGCATAACCTTTAAATTTGGTGGTCAGCAGGGAGATGTGGCGCAATGTTTCCTACCCAGGGATACTCCCGTGAAGTGCCTGGTGTCTATTCCTGTGGAAGAACCGATAGATTTGCTCACGAAGGTGATTATCTTCTGCCGGGGGATAAACGCCACTTTGGAGAAAGATCAACTTCAGTTGACGAATGTACCTGTGATGCATAATGAACTTACTTATTAAATTAATGATATGAACGAGAAAGAAAAGAAACAGAAGTTTCTGCAACTGCAATTCTGTATGTTGCTGTTGGCACTTACATTACTGCCCGAATTTAGTTTGACGAGTCTTTTGGGCTTGCCGAGTTTTGACATTCCTGTGTTCTGTTGCCAGTTGGCGGGACTTATTGGCGGTGGCTTGGCACTGTTCCGATTTTATCAGTCTGTCCAAGCGGCTTCTATGCCTCTGCCCATGCCATTTCTGGCTTCTGCTGCCGGTGGTATGCTGGTTGCCTTAGTCACAATGTTTCCCGGAATACCTTCCTGGCTGGAATACATCGGATTGATAGCATTGCTGATTGCTTTGTATTTGGCAAAGGATAGTGTAGGTATCCAGTGGAAATGCTGGGGAAGCCAGGGGGCTTACCTCATTCTACTGGCAGTTTTGCTGCATGTGTACGATGGCATTGGCGATACGTTGCTGACAGGATTAGCCGCTCTTGTCGGACTTATCTTCTATTTTGTCGGATTGGGTAAGCTGAAATCTATACTTGATGATAACGGAATTCAGGGAGTTTCTAAACTGAAAATAGCTGTGATTCTGGGTATCGTTGCTGTAATTATCGGAATGTTGCCGTTGATAGGCGGTATCATTGGGGGAATTATTGCCATTGTTGCTTTTGTTTTCGAATTCATCGGTTACGGAGCTTTGCAGAAGTCAGTCACGGTGGGTCACGAAGGACAGGCCGGGGCAGGGAAGCTGCGTATCAGCATGATTATTGTGCTGGTAGGGGTTATCTTAGGTTTCTTTCCGGGTATAGGCGGCACGCTTCAGGCTTTCCTGTCGTTGGTAGCTTTGTGGCTTGTCTTCCTGGGTTGGAATAAGATACTCTTCGGTTTGGAGGGAGAAGTGGAGAAAACAGTATTAACTTAATAAGAAAAGGAAAATATGAAAGTAATGAAAGTGTGGCTTGTTGCCCTTTGTGGTGTGACTGTGTTGTCGGCATGTGGCGGTGGAACCGTGAAAAAAGAGAAGAAATCGGATCTTGCCGAAATGTTCATGAATGGTAAGGTAAAGGAGTTGACGGAACATACTGAAGGGGCAACCTCCAGCCAGACATATAAGTTTAATGAAAGCGGGTATATTACTGAAGTTTCTCAGACCGATGTGCGCTCCAATAAGAATACTGTATTGGTAAAGAACGAATATGATGAAAAAGGAAAACTGGTTGCAACTTGTTTCTACAACAGTATGGACGGTGGTCTGCAACGGAAGCAGGCGTTCAATGCAGATGGCAATATAACGGAGGAACTGGACTTCAGCCGTAATTATAGTGGCGAAGGCGGCGAATTTATCGTAAGTGGCCGCAGACTCTATAAATATGATGAAAAAGGGCTTTTGATTAGCTCCTGGTCAGAGAATAACGAACAGAACCGTTCCGAATATGAATGTGATGCAGCGGGAAATACCTTAAAACGTACGGATTACTATCAGGATGAACCGAGCCTGATTCTTAGCAATAGCTATAAATATGATGGCGATGGCAATATCACGGAAGAAGTGAAATATTTCCAGGAACTCCCCAAACGGAAAGATAAGGATCTGAAAGCGGGGGAGATAGAGCAGAAGACTGTACGTAAGTTTAACGGCAAGGGACAACAAACAGAGGAAACCATATATTATTATGAGTTCGACACAAAACAGAAGAAGTCCGTTCCATTACGCCGCCAGACGCTGACCTGTGATTATACGGATTTCGATGCCATTCTGAAAAGCGTTTATACCACTTATAAATATAAGGACGGTGAAGAGGAGAAAGTTTCAGAGAAGATTATTGATTGTGTTTATCTGTTGGATGACCATAATAACTGGACGTCAATGGATAATCAGATGGATAATGAAACCGTAAATACGGTGAACCGGACGATTACTTATTACGAATAAGGAAAAGACAAAGGCTGCTTCAAGTCAGATTCAGCAGAAGAGTAATATAAATCTGGTTTGAGGCGGCCTTTGTTATATCTAAGAATGAAATATTTATAGTAACTTAAACTCGTATCCTTCCTCTTCCAGGAAATCCAATGCCCGCGGCAGTGCATATTGCAGGTTGCCGTTATTCCAGGACTTCAGCGAGTCATGAAAAGTGATAATGGACCCGTTCCGTGCATACCGCATCACATTGGCAAGCACCTGCGGACCACGCAGTTTCTTACTGTAGTCACGCGTCACCAAATCCCACATCACTATCTTATAATGCCGCTTCAAGGTGAAATACTGTCCCCAGCGCATGTGACCGTGCGGTGGACGGAAGAGGTCTGTTTTCATCAGCTCATTCGCCTTGTCCGTATTGGCAAGATAGTTGTCGGACAGATATTCGAACCCGCGGATATGGTTGAATGTATGGTTGCCGATGCGGTGGCCGCCATTTACTACCATTTGGAATACGTCGGGATGCTTGCGTATATTGTCTCCCACCATGAAGAAGGTGGCTTTGATGTCATGTTTATCCAATAGTTCAAGTACCCATGGGGTTACTTCGGGGATGGGGCCATCGTCAAAAGTCAGGTAAACGGATTTCTCGTTCGGATCCATTCGCCAGATGGCACCGGGATATAGCTTTCGGACAAACTCGGGAGGCTGTTCTATAAACACGGTTATTTAGTAGTTAGCGGTTAGTGATAAGTGATTAGCGGTTAGTGTGCGATGTTACGGCACAGCCGTTAATCACTTATCACTAACCGCTAATCGCTATTTCTTATTTCATACGGTCAACACACATCTGATACAATTCGTTCAGCTTGCTGTCGTATATCTGAGCCAGTTCGGAATTATACTTCTGCATGAGCTTCACTTCTGAACTGAGGATAGGCAGATGATAGTCGACAATTTCACGGCTGGACATAGCAAAACGTTGGTCGTCCAGGCTCAGATACCAGGTGAGGTATTCCACAGCCTTGTCGGCAAGTACCTTCATGATGCTGTCGGCTTTCTCCGTTTCGCCCAGTTGATAGTATGCTTCTGCCATTTGTACGGCACCGTTCTGCCAGTCGTACGGCACATTGTAGGCAGGAATCATCTTCTCTGCATAGTCCAATGCTTTCTTGGCCTTGTCATTCTTTCCTTCACGTATCAACTGACCTACGAGTTGTGAGAAGATACGCCGGTGAGAATAGCACATACGCATGGCGTTTTCATCAATATAGATGCCTTCCTTGTCGATGCCACCGAACTTGAACTTGTTCATCAGGTTGTCATACATCTTCTCGCTATCCAGTTTGACGCCTGTCTTGTCGGTATCGAACGGAGTGAAGCGATAGGTGAGACCTTCCTGTATGAAGTGATTGCCCATGCCGAGGTGGTTCTCCGTACCTACGCTGACTGCCATGTAGATAGGACGTTCCCAATTGGCTTCTGCCAGCATTTCAAGCATCATCAGCTCGCTCTTATAGAGGGCGCGTTTGCCTTTCAGTGAGATGTGCATGTAATCGGGGATGCTGTCGCCCGGTATCATCATACCGCTGCGGCGTACAGCTTCCTTATCTACCTTCATTACAATGCTGTCCGTAGGAATTACTTTGAGATCTTCGTTTTTGCTGCGTACCCAATATTTCAGGATGTTCTGCAATTCGTATGGGTTTTCACCGAACTCTTTTTTCACATTCACCAGAGCTTCCGGATTGCCGTTCAGTGCCTGCTTCTCAGCTTCGGCATAGAGGGCGTCGATGCTCTTCTTATAATCGGGCTGCACAGGGATGTATTCATTCGTTCCTTCCACGTAATCCATACGGTCCCAAGTGATGGGTAATGATGGGGAATCGTAGGCAGGACGCTTCATCTGGTCGATGTACCAATCCGTCTGCAAGTAACTGAGGTTACAAGTACGTGCATCCGTACGGAATCCCTCTGTTTCCTGGTTGTACCACAAGGGGAATGTATCATTATCACCGTTGGTGAAGATAATCGGATTGCCGGTTTCTTGCAGGGACATCAGATAGTTCTGACCGAAGTCGCGTGCCAGGTAGCGGTCGCTACGGTCGTGGTCGTCCCATGTCTGGCTTGCCATCTGTATGGGAACGAACAGGCAGACAACCGATGCCAGTGTTGCGGCCGGAAGTTCCTTCATCTTGGCGTAGTGTTGCAACAGGCGGATAATGCCTGCCACACCCATGCCTATCCAAATGGCAAAGGCGTAGAATGATCCGGCGTATGCATAGTCGCGTTCACGCGGCTGGCTCGGTGTCTGGTTCAGGTAGAGCACAATGGCGATACCCGTCATGAAGAACAGGAAGAACACTACCCAGAACTGCTGAATACCTTTCTGGCCGCGGTATGCCTGCCATAAAAGACCGATGATGCCGAGCAATAAAGGCAGACAGTAGAAGACGTTGTGTCCCTTGTTGTTTTGCAGTTCCTGCGGCAACAGACTCTGGTCGCCCACCAGGAAGTTGTCAATGAACGGGATACCTGTAATCCAGTTACCATGTTCTATTTCTCCGCTGCCTTGCAGGTCGTTCTGGCGTCCGGCGAAGTTCCACATGAAGTAGCGCCAATACATCCAGTTGAGCTGGTAGGTGAAGAAGAACTTGATGTTTTCCCATTGTGTAGGCATGTTCACCATAACCATTGTCCCGCACTGATCGTAGGGGATGTCTTCGCCCTTAATATCTACCCAGGCTTGATATTCCCTGGCGTGCTGACTGCTGTACATGCGTGGGAAAAGCATATTCTGTGCGTATTCGTATTCGATACGTCCGGGGATTTCGATGTAGCTGTCCTTTTCATCGGGAGTGGCTTTCTCCTTACGGATAAATTTGGTTCCGTTGTACGAGATACGTGGTTCGCAATAGCCATTTTTTACATCAAGGGCTACTTTGGAAGAAAATGCCTGTCCGTAGAACAGCGGGCGGGTTCCGTATTGTTCACGACCCAGATATTCACCCAGCGTGAAGATGTCTTCGGGTGAGTTCTGATCCATGGGTGTGTTGGCCGTAGAGCGGATCACGATAATGGCATAAGAAGAATATCCGATGACAATCATCATGGTACACAACAGCGATGTGTTGAGCGTACGTGCGGAAACACGGTATTTCTCTTTCATGCTTGCCTGCATCTTCGGGCTGAGGTAGAAGAACAGGAAAGCGATAACAATAATACCTATAATTACAGCGCTCGTTCCGTGTCCGTAGAAGGGAATGCCCAGCAAGGCAATCGTCAGTACGAAGGAGATGGACATCCGCATTTTGTTCTTTTCCGTGTAGCTTTCGTATACCCCCCAGATGATGGAGGCTGCCAATACAATGATGTATACCATTACACCGCTGTTGAAAGACATTCCCAGTGTATTCACGAAGAACAGTTCGAACCAGCCGCCTACTTTTACAATACCCGGTACCATGCCATAAAGTACGGCGGCAACCAGAATACCCGAAGCGAGCAATGCCAGTAATGAGCCCTTAGCATTTGCGTTGGGCACTTTCTTGTAATAGTAGACCAGTACGATAGCGGGCAAACAGAGCAAGTTCAGCAAGTGTACACCGATACTAAGTCCCGTCAGGTAAGCGATGAGGATAAGCCAGCGGTCACTGTGAGGTTCGTTCGCCACATCCTCCCATTTCAGTATCAGCCAGAATACAACGGCTGTGAAGAGAGAAGAGAATGCGTAAACTTCACCTTCAACGGCACTGAACCAGAAGGTGTCACTGAATGTATATGCCAGCGCACCCACCAGACCGCTACCCATGATGGTAATCAGTTGTCCGCGGGTAATATTATTTTCATCTGTAACAACAAGTTTGCGCACAAGGTGCGTGATGCTCCAGAACAGGAACAGGATACAAGCGCCACTCATCAGTGCACTCATATAGTTTACCATTTTGGCAACGGTGCTCGGGTCGGAGGCAAATTGTGAGAACAGGTTGGCTACCAGCATGAAGAAAGGTGCTCCGGGCGGGTGTCCTACTTCCAGTTTGTAGCCGGTAGTGATGAACTCCGGGCAGTCCCAAAAGCTTGCAGTCGGCTCAATAGTCATGCAATAGACCGTAGCTGCAATGATGAAAGTAATCCAACCCACAAGGTTGTTTACGGTTCTGTACTGTTTCATTCGGAAAGAATTCGTTATGTTTTTAAGTTATAGCTCTGTATTTTGGTATATACGGCCGCAAATATAGTGATTTAACTGCTAAATGCGTGGAGGTAAGGCATATTTATTAGGATAGGTTAAAAGATATACATTGATTTTTTGTAGAGAAAAGTTTCAAATATTATAGCTCTGATGTTTATTGTTCGCAATTGCAGCATCCACATTCGTCTCCATGTTTATGCTCTGCCAGTATACGATGGGGTAGTGCTCCGTGTCCCAATAACTCTATCGGGCAATTGAAATTCCGTTCCAGCCACTCTTCGCTTACGCCCGTGTCGGGATGATAATCCAGTGTTTCATTCACGCAGGCAATGGACTTCACTTGTTGCAGTACTGTGCCGATGTCATGGCTGACAAGAATGATGGCGCAGTCGTGGTTAATCTCTGCCAATAGTTCGTAAAGGCGGGCTTCGAAACGTTTGTCAATATATGTACTGGGTTCGTCGAGAACAACGAGTTGAGGATCGGAGATGATGGCACGTCCCAGCAAAGCACGTTGCAATTGCCCACCGCTTAGTGCACCGATGGCACGTTCTTCCAATCCTTCCAATCCCATGCGGGCAATCACTTGGCGGGCTTTCTTCCGATGTGATGCGGTGAAGCGTGAAATAAGTGACTTCTGTGAGCTGAGACCAGAAAGGATTACTTCTTCCACTGTGATGGGGAATTTGCGATCTATGCTGTTGTACTGTGGCAGATATCCCATCTTTAGTGATAAGCGGTTAGTGGTTAGTGATAAGTACTGTGCTGTGCTTTCTTGTTTGTCACTAACCGCTAGCCGTTTATCACTATATAATATTTCTCCTCCCGTAGGTTTCAACAGACCGAGTATACATTTGATGAGAGTTGTTTTTCCGCCGCCATTAGGGCCGATGATGCCCAGAAAGTCCCGGTCGTAAACGGTGAGGTTTACGTTGCGTAATACCGTGCGGCTGTCATAGCCGGCACTGAGATTCTTTATTTCAATAAGAGGCGTACCCATTTGTTTACTGCTTGACGATGTCTTTAGTTCTTAACGACCAATTCCTTGGCAATGTTCAACATTTCTTCTTCCCAATCGTAAGAAAGCGGGTTGATAGGGATTACCTTCGTTCCCGTCTGTTTGGCAATAATCTCTGCATTGCGGCGGTCAAATTCAGGTTGCACGAAGATAACACGGACTTTCTCCTTTTTACAAGTGTCTATCAGATTCTTGAGGTGGGAGGGAGAAGGCTCTTTACCATTTTCTTCGATGGAAATCTGATGCAAGCCGTAGTCGCGGGCAAAGTAAGATAATGCCGGATGATAAATCATGAAAGCACGGTCCGCATTGGGGGTCGACAGCATGTGACAAATAAGGCTATCGGTATGTTCAATCTGGTTGCAGAGACTTTTGTAACGCTCCATATAGACTTCTTCATTGCCTTTGTCGATGGCGCACAGTGCATTTACGATATTTCCGGCAATAATCTGTGCATTATAGGCAGAACTCCAAACGTGCGGTTCCACACCAAAAAGATGCTGATGCTCATCGTCTTGGATGGAATCGTGGGCGTGAGGTTCACCGGCATCGTGATGATGATGGGCGTGTGAGGAATCATAAATCAGGTCGATGCCGCGGGAAGTATCGAAGAATTGCAGGTGCGGAGCGTTATCCGTCAGCTTGTCCATCCAGGTTTGTTCAAAACCGATGTAGCCGATCCGGAAGTAGGCTTTGCTTTTGGCAAGATCTACGAGTTGCTGGGGGGTAGGATCGTAGGTTTCCGGACTACTCCCTTTGGGAACCATGCTGATAACGTTGAAGTTATCGCCTGCAATGGCTTCGGTGAAATAGCGTAATGGCTCAATAGTGACGGTGATGACGGGTTTATCGCCTTCACTCTTATTATTCTGGACGCTGCTGTTCTTGCAGGATGCGGCGAGCAAAGCAGCGAGGATGTACAGGAATGTTCGTTTCATTATTATATTTATGGTTTTTATAATTGATTACTCTTTATGGTTTCTCTTTCGTTGCCCTCAGTATCTCCCGCTTTCCCCCCGGAGGTCCCGGAAGGCGCTCCACACGGAAGCCCACAGCTTGCAACATACGGCGGATGACACCTTTGGCGCAATACGTCGTCAATATTCCCCCTGTATTCATATAAACGTAAAGAGAGCGAAATAATTGCTCGTTCCACATTTCTGGTTGCTTTTCAGGGGCGAAAGCATCGAAGTAAACGAGATCAGGAAAAGTATTAGGTATTAAGTGTGAAGTATTAGGTATTAGGTGTGAGGTATTGGTATTTTGTTCACTTCGAATACTTAATACTTCATACTTCATACTTATATTCGCATCTGTCTTTATCTTCCGCAGAGTGAAGTGCGGGGATATTTTTACGTCTTCTTCCCACGGGGCGGTGTGCAGCTGCTTGAACAGCGGGTTATTACTATATCCTAGTGCATCGACTTCTTCCCAGGCGAGGGGATAGAGCTCGATACCGGTATAATGTACGGGACGCGCGTCCTGTTCGGCAGCTTCCAGTGTGAGCAAGGCATTCAGTCCGGTGCCGAAGCCTATCTCAAGAACGTGCGGTTGCGGTGCGGCAGAGGCTTTCAGGCCCATGTCGATAAAGATATGCTGCGACTCTGTACGCGCCCCTTTCACCGAATGATAATGTTCATCCAGTTCGGGCACAAACAGTGTTGCGCTTCCATCTTCCGTACGTTCTATAATTCGTTTCATAACTTAAAACATAGATATTACTCCCTGCAATGCCAGCAGCATCACGGCATACCGTATCAGCTTTCCGGCAAACATGGACGAAGTAGTCAGCCATACATTGCTGCGCATGAAACCCAGTGCAATGGCAATTACTTCGCCCACAAAGGGCAGGAATGCGAAAAAGCCCATCAATGCTCCTTTACCTTGAAGGAAAGTCTGCATCTTGTCTACTTTTTCTTTTTTTACTTTGAAATATTTCTCTATCCAGACTACGTTACCCAGACGCCCCATGTAGTAGCACGTCATACCGCCAATCGTATTACCCAACGTGGCGAAGAATACACACATCACCGGACTGAGCCCTACCTTTACCAGTGCTATCATCACCAGTTCCGAACTGAACGGAACGATGCTTCCTGCCAGTAAGGCGGAGATAAATAAACCGAGATAGCCCCAGTCTATCAAGAGTTGAACCAGTGAGTCTACAAAAGCATCCATACGTTAAATCCGAATAAGAGTATAAGCCCGGCAAGGGCACAAATGAAAAACACATTAGAAGCCCGACTGTTCGTCAGTACCACGAAATGTCCTGTCAGGATGCTGACGCCTATCAGTAGCAAGGGCAGGAGGTGAAACGTTTGTGCCGGTTGCAACAGGATATAAACGAAGATGCAGAACGTCAGGAAAATAAGGAAATGCAGGTAGCTGCGGGTACGTATCTTATCTTCGTAACCTGCCACCAGGCAGTGAACGGAGCTTACTATGAACAACAGGAACAAATAGCCCAATGTAGCGATTTCCCATAATGGGAAGTTCCATAAAGTAATGGGATGGAACGTCACCAGTTCGATGAACGGCTGATAGAATAATTCTATTTCACCATAGAAGTAGGCATGTCCAAACAAGAACCAATAAGGTAGCGTCCAACCGATCAGACCTCCGAAAAAGCTCTTAGGAGTGAGTGCCTGGAAACTGTATGCACCGATCCAGAAAAGGGGAATGAACAATGTCAGTTGCGGGAAGAACAGACTGCCCGCCCCGATAAACAGGAACGAGTAGAACATGGTGCCCGCCGGACGTGGATGTTGATAGCCTTTGAACAGGAAGAACAAGGATATCAGAAACGCTGTCGAGGCAACGTCTCCGGCATATAACTGGTGCATGGCAGGACAGACAGATATCAACAGGAAGTAAATGGCTGTCTGCACGGATGCCCGCATACGGATAATGGCGAAGGTGTTGTTCAGTTCTATCAGGAAGTAACCGATTATACCGTAAAGCAGAAAGCTTAGGGGCGCACTTGCCCATGTCGGAATCCAATCGTTGTAGATAGTTTCCCACAATGGGTAATTGCTTTTCATCACTGGAATCTCGGGTAATAAGATGGAAGTCAGTACCCAGCAGAACAGTGATAGAAAGATAGCAGCGGGGAGGGTGAAGCGTCCCGCTGTAATCCGGTTCTGTAATCGTTTACTTCGTATCATATAAATGAAGAATTGAGAATGAAGAATGAAGAATTAGGCTGCGCGATATGCCGCAGGGAGATTCTTCATTCATCATTCTTCATTAAATTTAGAGATCGAACCCGATGTCGCGGCGGAAATACTTCTTGTCGAAGTGGATCATATCCGCTACTTTATAACTTTTGGCAAGGGCTTCCTCCTTGGTTTCACCATATGAACATACGGCAATCACGCGTCCGCCGTTCGTTACCACTTGTCCGTCTTTCATTGCGGTTCCGGCATGGAAGAGGATGCTGTCCGTAGCTGCGGCAGCTTCAAATCCGGTCATCACTTTGCCTTTTTCGTAAGCTTCGGGATAACCGCCGCTGACGAGCATGACGCAGGCGGCTGTGCGCGGGTCCATCACCAGAGTCTTGGTGTCGAGGTTCACATCGCGTACACCTTCCAGAAGTTCTACAAAGTCGCTTTGTACACGCAACATGACGCTTTCTGTCTCCGGATCGCCCATACGGACGTTATATTCTATCACCATTGGTTCGCCTTTCACACGGATCAGGCCGAGGAAGATGAAGCCTTTGTAAAGGATGTTTTCTTCCTGCAGTCCGTTGATGGTGGGCTCGATGATGCGGGTGCGTACTTTTTCCATGAACTCTTCGTCAGCAAAAGGAACGGGGGTAACGCTTCCCATGCCACCGGTGTTCAGGCCTTTGTCGCCTTCGCCGATGCGCTTGTAGTCCTTGGCTACGGGCAGCACTTTGTAGTGCTTGCTGTCCGTCAGCACAAACACGGAGCACTCGATACCGCTGAGGAATTCTTCGATAACAACTGTGGCGCTGGCCTGACCAAACATACCGCCGAGCATTTCTTCCAGTTCCCGCTTGGCTTCTTCCAGTGTAGGGAGAATGAGCACACCCTTTCCGGCACAGAGGCCGTCGGCTTTCAGCACGTAGGGGGCTTCGAGGCTTTCGAGGAAGGCGAGGCCTTCTTCGAGGTTATCGGCAGTGATGCTCTTGTAGCGGGCGGTGGGGATGTTGTGGCGTTCCATGAAGCCTTTGGCAAACTCCTTGCTGCCTTCCAGTTGGGCACCTTTGGCGGTGGGGCCGATGATGGCGATATGTTGTGTGGTGGCGTCTTCGGTGAAGCTGTCGTAGATGCCTTCTACCAACGGGTCTTCGGGGCCTACCACAATCATGTCTATGTTCTGTTCCAGGGCGAAGGCTTTCAGGGTGGGGAAGTCGGTTGCCTTGATGGCTACGTTCTCGCCTACCGCACTGGTGCCGGCGTTACCGGGGGCGATAAAAAGTTTCTCTACTTTCGGGCTTTGGGCAATCTTCCATGCCAGGGCGTGCTCGCGACCGCCGCTTCCTAATAATAATACTTTCATCTTTATATCTATATGTTTTAGTTATTCTTTCTATTATAAGTTATCTTCAAAGTACCGGGTTATCTTCTCATGCAGATGCACGCGGTCACGTCCTATGACGTTGTGCTTATGGCCGGGATAGATGAACAGGTCGGGATACGTGCGGGCATCCACGCAGGCCTTTATGAACGAGAGCGTGTGTTGCGGCACGCAGGTGTCGTCATGATCATCATGGATCAATAGCAGGTGTCCTTTCAGGTTGCCGGCAAGGTTCTTCAGGTTACCATTCTTGTAACCTTCGGGATTGCTCTGCGGCGTGTCCATATATCGTTCTCCGTACATGATTTCATAATAGCTCCAGTCGATGACCGGGCCGCCTGCAACGCCTACCTTGAATATCTCCGGGTAGCGGAGCATCAGTGCCGTAGTCATGTGTCCGCCGAAGCTCCAGCCGTGTACGCCGATGCGGTTGGCATCCACGTAAGGCAAGGCTTTTAGGAATTCGGCGCCTTTCACCTGGTCCTTTCCCTCTTCGATACCGAGGTTGCGGAAGGTGACGTTCTCAAATTCCAGTCCGCGGTTTTCACTGCCGCGATTGTCGAGGGTGAACATGATGTAGCCTTTGCCTGCCATGTAGATATCCCATCCGCGGGCTTTGTTCTGCCATCCGCCGGTAACCATCTGTGCGTGCGGGCCTCCGTAGACGTAGATGATGGCGGGGTATTTCTTTGCCGGGTCGAAGTCGGCGGGTTTCACGAGGCGGTAATAAAGGTCGGTCACGCCATCGGCTGCCTTGATGGTGCCTACTTCGATGCTGGGCATGGTGAAGCCTTCGAACGGGTCTTTGGCTGCCAGCAGGTTGATGCTTTTGCCGTTTTGGGTGGACATGAGGTTAATGCTGCGCGGCACTTCGGGGCTGGACCAGTTGTCGATGAGGTAGCTGCCGGTTGCACTCAGTATTCCGCGGTGTATACCCTTGCCGTTGTCCAGCGGGGTAATCTTTCCGTTGTTCACGTTCACTTTATATAGGTTGCTTTGCAGGGGCGACTCTTTGGTGGCGGTGAAGATGATTTCTTTCTTCTTCTCATCGAAGCCGAGCACGTCTTGTACAAGCCAGTTGCCGGAAGTGAGTTGTTTCATCCAGGTACGTTCTGTACAGGTGCTTCCTGCCGTAGTGTTTTTTTTGTAAACGTCTGATTTGACATCTATATCGAACAAGTACAGGTGATTGTACCCGTCCCGCTGGCTTTGGTAAATGAACTTGCCGTTATCCCAGGGCAAGAAGATAATGGGATGCTGAGGCTCCACATACTTGGGATGTTCTTCTTCGTAACAGCAACATATCCGTTCGCCTGTCTCAGCATTGTACTGCCAAAGTTCGGCATGGTTCTGGTCGCGGTTCAGCTCAATGAGGTAGAGGCTTTTGGCGTCCGGTGCCCAACTGATATTGGTGAAGTAACGATCCGTGGGGTCGCCCGCGTTCAGATAGATGGTCTTCTGCGTTTCGGGGTTGTAGATGCCTATGGTTACCTTGTGGCTCGTCATGCCTGCCATCGGGTAGCGGACGTTGTTCAGTTCGCCTACCCGTGCGGTGATGTCTACCAATGGATATTGCGTCACCATACTTTCGTCCATGCGGTAGAAAGCGAGCAGGTCACCTTTTGGGCTCCAGTAAGTTCCTTTGCTGATGCCGAACTCGTTGCGGTGTACGCTTTGTCCGCATACGATGCCGTCGGGTTCGCTGGTTACGGCAGTGCCGTTCACGAAAAGATTATTCTGGATGGTGTAGGCCACATTGCCACTTGCGATATGGTAATCCTTGTTGGCGCTCTCTTTTGGGAAGTCCCGTTGGCTGATAATCTTGTCCGCTTCCCAGTCGTAGACAGCGTAGCTTCCGGGCAGGCTGATGAGTATCTGCGTTTTGTTTGCCCAAGGCAGGTTCACTTGATTCAGATGTCTCAGTTTGTCCAGCTTTTCCTGTTCCAGAGCCCGGTTGATTTTCTCGCGCGTCACGAGCAGAGTTTCTTTTCCGGTTTTGGGGTTTATTGCCAGTAAGGAGTCTATTCCGGGCTTGATGCACGTGTCTCCCCACCATTGCACTCCATAGAGGTTTTCAGCAAAGCGATAGGTTTCTCCGCTGGGAAGCAAATCTTCCAGCGTCGGTTTCTTTGAATCTTGTGCCATAATGTTTGTTGCAAAGAGAGTGGGTAATGCCAGTAGCACTATTCCCATCCATTTACCGATTATTTTCATGTGTATAGTCATTTATTATTCATTCTCTTTTCTGAATCCTTTTACTTCTACCCTGCCCCAAGGAGAGCTTTTCACTTGTACCGCAGCACTCAATTTTGCGAAAGCAGAGAAAAGATCATCGAATTGTTTCTCGTAACTGTCTCTGTCGGAAGTGATGTCTTCTTCCAGGTATTCAATACGTTTTCTTAGTTCTTCAAGCTCTTGCTTCGGAGCATGAGAGAGAAGATATTGCCGCATGTGGACGAAGGCACGCATGATGTTGATGTTGACTTCGATGGCTTTGGGACTCCGGAGGATGCCGGAAAACATGGCGACGCCTCGTTTCTATCTCATACATCTCCGCTAAATCAAAATCCAGCATCACCTTCTGTCCTCTGATTTCGTATATCTTATTCTCTATGATGACTAAATCGTTCATTTAAGTATATGTTTTTAAGGTGCCAATTTGGAACCTTATATTGTCTTTAAACAGGCTATCTTCTACTTCCTGACCTGAACCCCTGATTTGGAGTTTCAAGTTGATACTCGTAACTTATCTCTTTTATGTCTTGTCAACTTGAGGTGACAAATTGCAACCTCAAACTGTTTTTCAGTAAGTTACCTTCTGTCTCTTGATGTAGAAGTCAATATTTAGAACCATATTTCCTATTAACCTGTCGCAAATTGCGATAAGTTCCATACTTCTTTTATTCCTCTTCCCTTTTTCTCGGCTTGAACTCTCTCTTCGGCTTAAACTCACCGCTTCCTCCCGGACGGCGTTCCCTGTCAAACGGTTTCCGTTCTCTGTCTCCATCCTTGCGGAATTCTCTCGGCTTGAACTCACCTCTGGGCTTATCTTCTCTCGAACCGAACTCACGGGGTTTGCTGTCTCTTGGTCTGAACTCCCTCGGTCTGTCATCTCTCGATTTGAACTCACCCGGTTTGCGCGGTTCTCTCGGTTTGAAATCCCGTCCTTCTCTCGGTTTAAATTCTCTCGATTCTCTTGACTTGAAGCCGGATTCTTTTCTGTCTTCTCCTTCTTCGTCCTCACCTTCCTGTTTCTTGAATTCCTTATATTTACCGTCGAAAATCTCGTATTTACGGAATTCACATTCCAGTGCACCGTTGAACAGAGGTATTTTGGCAGTCGGTTTCAGTCCTATCTGGTCGAAGCACTCTTCACGATAAGAGAGCACCCATGCCGTGTTTCCGGTGAAAGCGTGTTTCAGACGCTCGCCTATCATCTGGTATAGTCCTAGCAGATTATTGGTAGAAATACGTTCCCCATAAGGCGGGTTGGTGATAATCATGGACTTTTCCGCCGGCTGTTCAAACTGCTGGAAGGGCTGCAACTTCAAGACAATGTCTTTCGATACACCTGCTGCCTTGATGTTGTGCGTTGCTATTTCGTTGGCCTGCGGATTATTGTCGTATCCGTATATCTTATGTGTAAACTCACATTCCTGACTGTCGTCGTTGTAAATCGTATCGAATAAATCCTGGTCGAAATCATTCCACTTCTCAAAAGCAAATTCCTTACGGAATACTCCCGGAGCAATGTTACGTGCAATCAGTGCCGCCTCAATGGGGATGGTACCCGAACCACACATCGGATCAATCAAATCACATTCTCCTTTCCAGCCCGTCATGAGGATCATTCCGGCAGCCAGAACTTCGTTCAACGGAGCCTCTACCGCTTCCTGGCGATAACCGCGGCGGTGTAGTGACTCACCCGATGAGTCGAGCGAAAGCGTACACGTGGTTTGTGCAATGTGTATATTCAGCAGTACATCCGGGCGGTTGATTCGTACGGACGGACGTTTGTTGAATTTCTCGCGGAAATAATCTACAATGGCATCTTTTACTTTATAAGATACAAACTTAGAGTGACGGAATTCTTCGCTGAACACAACGGCATCTACAGCAAATGTTTTCTCCACATTCAGGATGTTTTCCCAGCTGATAGCTTTGATTTGTTCATAGACTTCATCAGCATCTTTGGCAGTGAAGTTCTTGATCGGTTTCAGGATACGGATTGCTGTGCGCAAGCAGAAGTTTGCCTTGTACATCATTTCCTTGTCTCCACTGAAAGACACCATGCGTCGGCCTATTTCTATGTCGTTTGCCCCTAATGCAGTCAGTTCTTGTGCTAATACTTCTTCCAGACCTTGAAAGGTCTTGGCAATCATTTGAAAGGATTCCATCTGTTTATTATTGATTTTACGATTTACAATTTTACGGTTGAAGCTGCTGTAACTTCTTCTGTATCTATTGTTTCTATTGATGATTACTATTCTCTTAATATCCCTTTTACGGAACACTTGTACTTCTCGGATGTAACGCTTGTGTCTCTCTTCCGAAACACTTGTGTTGCTCAGCCGGAACGCTTGTGTCCCTCAACTGGGGCGCTTGCTTGCTGACTGCCGGTTACTTTTTGGCTTTAGTCTGTACAATTCTTGCTCCAGCCGGAACGTCTTCCGTCACCCAGATATTACCGCCTACCGTGGCGCCCTGTCCGATAGTGATACGTCCTAAAATGGTGGCATTGGAATAGACGATGACATTGTCTTCCAGTATCGGGTGGCGTGGGATGCCCTTGATCGGTTTACCGTCCGCATCCAATGGAAAGCTCTTGGCACCCAGAGTTACACCTTGATACAACTTCACGTTATTTCCGATGACGCACGTCTCCCCAATTACAACACCCGTTCCGTGGTCTATGGTGAAGTGGCTGCCGATGGCGGCACCCGGGTGAATATCGATTCCTGTTTCGCTGTGGGCCATTTCAGTGATGATACGCGGAATAAGGGGCACATCGAGTTTCAGTAACTCATGCGCAATGCGGTAATTGCTGATGGCACGTATGGCGGGATAACAACTGATTACTTCTCCGAAACTGTGTGCTGCCGGATCTCCATTGTAGGCGGCTGCCACATCAGTGGCTAACACGCGGCGCATTCCCGGCAAATTGCTGATGAATTTAGCGGCAATCAGTGCCGCTTCTTCACGCTGAAGTTCAGTGCAGCAGGTACATTCTCCGTTTCCGGTGAAGCAAAGACCTGCAAGTACCTGACCGGTCAGCAAGTCGAACAAGCGTTCGATGTTTACGCCGATGTGGTATTTGATGGTGCGGCTGTTGACTGTGGAATTACCAAAATAACCGGGGAAGAGGATGGCACGCGATAGCTCTACAATATCTTGCAGTGCCCTAGCCGAAGGCAATGGAGTGCCGTCCGTGTGCTGATGAAACAGTCCTTTGTAAGATGAGCTTTCCGATAGTTCATCGACTGCCTGTGTCAAAATGTGAGTAAAGTTCAATGGACTCATTGGGATATCCTTTTTATAATAAGGTGGGTACAAAGGTAACTATTCTCAGCGAAAATCCCTCATTTATAGTATGAAAATCCCACAAATATGGTATTTCCTATGAACCGTTAACTCTCTATCTTTGTCATTTAGAAAGAAGAGTATAATTTAAAACCCAATATGTTATGAAAAAGATAGCAAAACAGCTCACGGATCTGGTGGGCAACACTCCCCTGATGGAGCTGAGTAATTACAATAAATCAAAGGGGCTGAAAGCCCGTCTGATCGTGAAACTGGAGTCATTTAATCCTGCCGGAAGCGTGAAAGATCGCGTGGCACTGGCAATGATTGAAGATGCCGAGACTTCCGGTTTGCTGAAACCCGGAGCGACTATCATAGAACCTACCAGTGGAAACACCGGAATAGGACTTGCATTTGTAGCCGCTTCAAAAGGTTATAAGTTGATTCTCACCATGCCCGATACCATGAGCGTTGAGCGTCGCAACTTACTGAAAGCCTTGGGTGCCGAATTGGTACTTACGCCCGGTGCCAATGGTATGAAAGGAGCTATTGCCCGTGCTGAAGAACTGAAAGCAGCTACACCCGGTGCGGTGATTCTTCAGCAGTTTGACAACCCCGCAAATCCTGCCATGCACGAACGTACTACAGGACAGGAGATCTGGCGGGATACGGAAGGTCATGTTGATATTTTTGTTGCCGGTGTAGGGACTGGCGGAACGGTAAGTGGAGTAGGCGCTGCCCTGAAAAAGCATAATCCGGCTGTAAAGGTGGTAGCGGTAGAGCCGACCGATTCTCCTGTACTTTCGGGAGGTGCTCCGGGAACACATAAGATACAAGGTATCGGTGCCGGTTTTGTTCCCAAGAACTACAATCCGGCAGTAGTGGATGAAATATTGCAGGTAACAAATGACGATGCTATCCGTACAGGACGCGAGTTGGCGCAGAAAGAAGGCTTGCTGGTAGGTATATCTTCCGGGGCGGCAGTCAGTGCAGCCACTCGTCTGGCACTTCTTCCGGAGAATGAGGGGAAAACAATTGTTGCATTATTGCCGGATACAGGCGAACGGTATCTCTCAACGTTGCTATATGCATTTGATGAATACCCGCTGTAGAATATAACTTAATTTAAGGTTCGCAGGCAGAAATATGTTCATTCCTGTGCAGTTGAGCTATATTCCCATTAGGACTGAACTGGTGTCCCACTACGGCTAATCTTAGTGGGACACCAAGTACACTATCACACAGGAAGTTATGTTCTTCAGTTTACTCCTATATAATGCATATCGGTATAGAAATGAGGTAAATGATTTTAGCCTATGTATTCAATCTCTTAGACGCAGATGACACGGATTTAAAGGCTGCGCTGTCACATCAATAAATAAAAAATCTGCGTCATCCGTGTCATCCGCGTCTAAAAAATAAATCATCACTTCATTCAAAACCGTATAGAAATAAACATATCATTCCTTGTGATTGTACCAGTCTTCATATCCGGTTTCTCCTTTTACCCATTTGGTGAATCCCGGATATTCTCCTTCCGAACCGATTGTTTTTGTTTCTGTTACCGGAACGAAGTTGTGTATCGGGATATCCATAGCAAACGGATATTTCCCGTCACGATGGATGTAGTAGGCGTCGTCATGTGTGTAGTTCAGACTCTTGTCGGCATAGTCTGTGGGCATTTGCTTAGGCAGATGCACTTCCTGACGGTTGTTTGCTCCCGGCTTGTAGTGTACTATGATATACGGATTATAGGCTTTGAGGTCCTGTTTGTTCAGGCTGCCGCTAAAAGTGCGGGTTACTATGAATTTTTGCTTTTGTACCTCTTTGGCATTCGGGAACACTACAATGGACTGTATTTCTGGTTCATATACAGCGCCCTCAGGTAATGCTAATTGTCCAACCTGGGCGGCATTAATTTGATATGCAAAGGCATTCAGGAATTGGGCGCCATCCCATACAGGAGTAAATGTATCTTTTATTTCTGTCACGACGTTGTTTTTGTCGAAGGTCACAGTACGGGAATATTCAATAATTACATCATTCATGTCATAATCTCCGCCGCTGGGCCAGATGTCTTCAAAAAGTAAGGTTCCTGCGTGAAGTTCGGTAACTGGCTTATCGTCAACAGGCGGAATCACAGGGCGTTCGGGATCGTAGATAGATCCTTTGGGATCTGCTTCAATGTAGAATAGCATATCTTCGTAACTCTTATCTGTTCCGTCCTCTATACCGTATATTACGCGCTCGGTTTCGGAGTCCGTAATGGCGACAAAACTGGATTTTCCATTGCTGTTCCATGCCTGATTAGAGTAAATATACCCCAGATTGCCCATGTATCCCGGTGTCAGGTTCACATCGTTCGGGGTATGATCTTTGCCATAACCGTTGCCATAGCCATTGGATATCAGGAAATATCCGATTGTATAACCGGCTGGAAACTTATCCGTAATTGTTCCGTCTTCTTTTTCAAACAGTAACTTTACTTTGTTTCCTAATGCCAGAGGTGCGTCCAGTCTTCTGTAGAGCCACTGTGGGCTGGTGTTTGCGGCTGGCGAAGCATATTTTTCATTCTCATTGTTCAGCATGACGAAAGGTACATTTCCTGCAGTTGATGCGTTCGGAAAAATGATGAACTTCTTGACAGCGTCCGGGGATATGGGTACTTCTCCCTGTGGGTAATAATAATATCCGATGGTATTCTGATTCCAGGCATTTTCTTCCATGAAAGTGAAATAGATAGCTGCTTCTGTAATGGTAGAAGTCGTTCCATTTTCATTCTTGGCATATTGTGCAATGGTAGTATTTATGTGTGTCACATCTGTAATGAATTTACTATTATCCATTGTGGTGTTATTGGGACGTTCATCTTGTCCGTTCCAGAAGGTGCGTTGTATTTTCTTAATCCAGCTTGCATCCAGCCCGGCGTTCAGTAAATAATCCGTTGGAGCTGTAATGCAACTATGTTCACCCCATTGGCAAAGCGAATACATCTTTTGTCCTTGATCTACCACGTAGACAGGACCCTTACCTGAACTTACCGAACGGGTTCCAAGTGCTGTGATTCCTCGGGTTTCCGTGTAAGTATAGTTGACGCTTCCATTCTCCACTTTTAGGGTTTCACAGATGGGGAGCCCCCAGTTGTTGGGGCAGAGATACAAGGTTGTGGCATCTTTAGGTAAAGTCATTTTGCAGCTTTGACGTCCGGATTTATCTGCATAAATTTTGAATTTAGCTTCAATATCACGCTTCGTATAAGAGCCGTTCTCCGATACTTCATACGGAAACTCAGTGTAGATTTCAATCAATGCATAGGCTCCCAGCGAGCCGAGGTCTACATTCAGGTCTACATCCGCACGTGTAGTGAAATCAAAGTACTCTTCTGCTGTTTTTGTACTGTTCTTCCCGCTGTTAGGGTTGTACACATCATCTACGCAACTTGTCATCCACAGGGTTGCACTAAAAAGGACAAAGGTTTTAAAAGTGGTTTTTCTCATAATACATAATGTATAGTTGTTATTAGACGCCCCAAATCTAAGTACAATATAGATTAGCATTATTAGTAAATGAGTAGAATCTGCAAGTTTTTCTCCGCAACCGTTTGCGATAATCCTCTCATTTACATAGATATAGTGAGAGGGACATAATTAGAGTTGCATTTGATGATATATTACTGAGGGGAGGTGTGGTTTCTTTGTTTTTTTAGGGCTACACCCTTTTAGCGAAAGGGTGTAGCTATTTGTAGTAAAGGGTGTAGCTATCCGGGGGAAAGGGTGTAGCCATCCTGAAATGGCTTTATAACTACTCTGAGGTGACCTCGCTGGGTCGTAGTCCGAAGGATCTGCAAGTCATTTTGTCTATTTTTACTTCCCAAACCTTTACGTTGCGCACGGCAGGTTCGCTGTATTTGAATTCATCGCTTGTATATTGCCGCATGATTATATCAAGCACTTCTCTTTTTTCGTCCATATCTTCGATGAAACGGACGTTTCCGTGGCACATCACGCTGCGCGACTTCATGCTGTAGCTGCATGCCACCTGCCGGTGCATATACACCAGTTCGTGTCCTTCGCAGAAAGTGATACAGACTTGCGGATGCCGTTTCACCATTGCCACTTTGCCGCCTTCGGGGCCGGAGTGCAGGTAGATTACTCCATCCCGGTAAGCGAAGTTCATGGGAATTACGTAGGGATTCCCCTTTAGGTCGGTGATGCCAACCATGCAGTAGGGGCATTTGCGAATGATTGCTTCAATTTCCGTCAGTTCGGTGATTGCAATTGTCTTCATAGGGCTGAATGGGTGTTTTATTCGGTGCAAAGGTAATCATTTTATTGACAAACCCCAGCCGTCTGTTGAAGAAGCGTGCGAAAAGTCCTACGATCAATGCGGCAATGATTGTACCTTCGCGTACACCTTCTATGGTGCCTGCTAATAGGAGCGATGCGGCACAAGCCAGGAGTGCCAACGTTGTATCAAAGCCGATTTTTGTGATTCCGAACTCTTTCCCTGTGCGCAGAGTGATGGCTTTCACAAAGGCTTCTCCGGATAGCATTACTACATTGGCAATTACCTCCATACTTACTCCCAGGCCAAGTATCGCACAGCCAGCTATCAGTGATAGAATCTGCGAGGCATAGCCCGCAGGAGTGAATCCTTCCAGCAAAGCCATCGAGCAATCTATGAAGAAACTGAAGAGTATTGCTACGGGAATTTGTAGAAACTGCTCTTTTCTGAAGTTCCTTTTCAGAAGCCATATTTGTCCGGCTATCAGCACGGCATTCAGCAGAAGCGTGAATTGTCCCAGTGTGACGGGAAATTTTAAACTCAGTGTGTAAGGAAGGCTCGATATAGGCGAGGAACCCAGATTTGCTTTAATAATTAAACTAATACCGAACGCATTTACAAATAAGCCCGCGATGAAAAACAGATACCGGGTTGTTAATTCTCTTTTTGCCATATTACAATCTTTTTTCTTAAGTTCACAACAGACGGGTTATAAATCAGCTACAGACTACGAGCTACAAGTGCCTTTCGGAATATAGCGCAGCTACTTGTAGCTTGTAGCCGGTAGCTCGTAACTAATACTTATATATCCAATCTTTGATGAGCAAATAATCGAAATTATTAACCACTGCAAAGTTACGGCTTCTATTGCCTGTCTCACGGTTCAAAAATCGAAGCGAATTGTTCAAAAAGTGGGATTGTTTTGTTCATAAGCTCCTTTAAGAGTATATTTGTGCTTCAAAAATAGAACTTTATGAGTGAGGAATACCTGTTTCATACCCGCCGGAAATCCGATTTGTTTTCTTATCCTTATCGGATGGAGAGAGGGGAATTGCTGTTTTGCCTGCAAGGAGGAGTACAGCTTTACATTAACCAGCAGAAGTATGCTTTAGCTACCGGAAGTGTAATACTTGTTTTCCCCGAACAGATTACGTTTTATAAAGATGCTACAGATGATCTTGAACTGGCTGTTTTTGCTTTTTCCGCCCAGTTCCGGCATGAGATTTTCTATTCGTTGCCTTCGGATAAGGTATCCTTCATGCGTGAGCACAATTATAGTTCATTCCGGGGTGAAGAGTGGGATGGGATATGCAATCATTATCTTAAACTGCTGCAACAGAAGTCTGTGGACAGCGATAATATATATCAGCGTGAGTTGGTGATTTACTGTTGCCGGATGCTGTTTTATGAGATCTGTAATCAGTCGGAGCGTCTTTACCGGCAAACGAAGCCGAATCATTTGCGTTGGCGGTTGAAGGACCGCTTTATTGCGTTGGTGATAGAGTCGTTCAGGGAGCAGCGTTCGGTAGATTATTATGCGGATAAACTTTGTGTCACTACGCGGCATCTGAGTAAGACGATTCAACAAACGGTGGGATGCACAGCGAAAGAATGGATAGACGATTACGTGATACTTGAGCTTAAAGTGACACTTCACTCTACAGCACTTTCCATACAGGAGATAGCTAATCAGTTTAATTTCCCTGATCAGTCCTATCTGGGGAGATACTTCAAGCATCACACAGGAATGTCGCCCACGGCTTACAGGGAGAATTATGGTGTATAGGAGAACGAAAATTTAGGCGCGGATTACGCGGAATTACACGGATTTCTTTCATTAATCAACAACCCTTGATCCGTGTATTCAGCGTAATCCGCGCCTTTTATTCTACCAGCGCAAAGTCCAACTGTTTCTTTTCCAGATTGGCCCGTGCCACCTTAATCGTAATTGCATCGCCCAAACTGTAGGTACGGTGCTTACGGCGTCCGCGTAGGCAGTAGTTCTTCTCATCGAACTCGTAATAGTCATCGCCAAGATCGCGGATAGGTATCATGCCTTCGCATTTGTTTTCGTTCAGTTCAACGTACAGTCCCCATTCCGTAACACCGGAAATTACACCATCGAACACTTGTCCCAGACGCTCCGTCATAAATTCTACTTGCTTGTATTTGATGGAAGCACGTTCAGCGTTGGCTGCAATTTGTTCCATATTGCTGGAGTGGTCGCAGAGGTCTTCATATTTAGTCTCGGAAACACTGCGTCCGCCATTCAGATATTTCGTCAGCAAGCGGTGTACCATCATGTCCGGGAAACGGCGGATGGGTGAGGTGAAATGCGTATAGTATTCGAATGCCAATCCATAATGTCCAATGTTGTGCGTGGAATAACGCGCTTTTTGCATGGCACGGATGGATACGGTTTCAATAAGGTTTTCCTCCTTCTTGCCCTGAATGTCATCCAACAAGTGGTTGATGGATTTGGAAACATCTGTCTTGGTCCCACCGGTACGTATCTTGTAGCCGAAGCGGGCGATGAATTGTGCCAGGTTATCCAGTTTCTCCGGGTCCGGGAGGTCGTGGATACGGTAAGGGAATACCTTGGCCTTCTTGTTTTTCGGCACGCGGCCGATTTTTTCTGCTACGGTGCGGTTGGCGAGCAACATGAATTCTTCCACCAACTTGTTGGCGTCTTTGGAAACTTTGAAGTAGACGCTGATAGGTTTCCCTTTTTCGTCTATCTCAAACTTCACTTCGTAACGGTCGAAGTTGATGGCTCCGGCTACGAAACGCTTTTGACGCAGCGCCTTGGCAATGGTGTCCAGCATGAGGATTTCTTCTTTGAAGTCTCCTTCTTTCGTCTCGATTACTTGCTGTGCTTCTTCGTAAGTAAAGCGGCGGTCGGACTTGATTACCGTATGTACTACGCGCGAGTCTTTCACATCTCCCTTTTCGTTGATGTCGAAGATAACGGAGTATGCCAGCTTTTCTTCGTCGGGACGCAGGGAGCAGATGAAGTTGCAAAGACGTTCGGGAAGCATCGGGATGGTACGGTCTACAAGATACACGGATGTAGCGCGTTTTTCGGCTTCCTTGTCGATGATGCTGCCTTCGGTTACGTAGTGGGTGACGTCTGCAATGTGTACGCCCACTTCCCACAAGCCGTCTTTCAGTTTGCGGATGGAGAGAGCATCATCAAAGTCTTTGGCATCCTTTGGGTCGATGGTGAAGGTGGTTACATTTCGGAAGTCCTCGCGTTTGGCAATTTCTTCATCGGATATTTCGGCGGGGATTTTATCCGCAGCTTTTTCTACAGAAGAGGGGTAGACGTAGGGCAGGCCGAACTCAGCAAGGATGGCGTGCATCTCTGTGGTGTTGTCGCCCGCTTTGCCCAGGATGTCGATGACTTGTCCGATGGGGTTTTTCGCCTTGTCGGGCCATTCCACTACTTTCACGATAGCTTTGTCTCCCGTCTTTCCGCCTTTCAGCTTTTCTTTGGGGATGAAGATGTCATTGGCAAGTGTACGGTTTTCCGTCACCAGGAAGGCATATGAACTGCCTACTTCCAGTGTACCTACGAAGGTGTCGTTGGCACGCTCCAGCACTTCTATCACTTCTCCTTCGGCTTCGCACCCACGGCGTTTGGCGTAGAAGGAGATACGGACTTTATCATTGTTCATGGCGTGTGCCGAATTACGTTCGGCCACGAATATCGGGTCGCCTCCACCTTCGGGAATGAAAGAATTTTTTCCATTGCTTTTACGCTGGAAAGTACCTGTCATTTCCACACCATGATTGTTCAGCTTATATTTGCTTTTCTCTATTTCGGTGATGTAATCATCCAGTAGCATGTCGCTTAGGATGTCTCTACACAGCATCTTCAGGGGATGTGTGGTGAGATGAAGTTGTTCGAATATGTATTTCAGGGACAATACCTCATCGGGTTTCGAATGGAAAAAATCCATAAGGGCAGAAATGAGTTCTTTCTTCTTCATTCGCTTGCCGGCTTTTTTTTCTTTGTTTTTGGCCATAATATATTGGTTATTGAATGGATTGCATTATGATAGATACAAAGAAAACAATTTTTTTGCGAATTTGCTTTGTTTCTGTCTTGAAAAGAATGGGGATATATGCAAAAAAGATGTATATACCCCAGCGTGGAGATAAAGTGGGGCTTAGAAAATAAACAAATAATAAATGAGAAATGCAAAATGGCTTTTATTTTATATCTTTGCGCCATTATTGTTTTAATAATCAGTATAGAATGAACGTAGAAGTTGCTTCTCTGTCTCGGGAGAAGGAAATATACAAAGTAACGATTATCGGTAGTATTGCTAATTTTGCGCTACTTGCCTTTAAGTTTGTGGCAGGTATTCTAGGCCATAGTGCTGCTATGTTGGCAGATGCGGTTCATTCTTTATCTGATTTTGTGACGGATGTCATTGTTCTCGTGTTTGTCCGTATTTCCAATAAACCTCAGGATAAAGATCATGATTATGGACATGGGAAGTATGAAACGTTAGCTACTGCTATTATTGGAATTTTATTATTATTGGTGGGGTTCGGAATTTTGTGGAGCGGTGCTTCTTCTATTTGGGCTTTTATGAAAGGAGAACAGCTGGAAGCACCTGGAATGGTGGCCCTGATAGCAGCTCTTGTTTCTATCTTGCTGAAGGAGATACTATATCAATATACAGTTATTAAGGGAAAGAGTCTGAATTCACAGGCAGTAGTAGCCAATGCCTGGCACCATCGGAGCGACGCTTTTTCGTCTATAGGAACGGCTGTAGGCATTGGAGGCGCAATCTTGTTGGGCGAACATTGGCGGGTACTCGATCCGATAGCTGCTGTGATTGTCAGTTTCTTTATAATGAAGGTAGCTATTCAACTGTTGATTCCTTGTGTTGACGAGTTGCTTGAAAAGTCTTTGCCGGATGAAGTGGAGAAAGATATTGAGCAAGCATTGCTCTCTTTTCCCGGAGTTAGTGAGCCGCATCATCTCCGCACGAGGCGTATCGGTAGTTATTGTGCGATTGAGGTACATGTGCGCATGGACGGAGGGATTACGTTGGAAGAAGCTCATACTACGGCTACGGCTATTGAACATAAATTAAAAACGATGCTTGGCGAAGGTACGCTGATTAATATTCATGTAGAACCCAAGAAGTAATGGAAAGTATATTAATAACAGGAGCCAGTGGATTTATCGGAAGTTTCATCGTGGAAGAAGCGTTGAAGCGGAAGTTCGGTGTGTGGGCGGGTATCCGTTCGAGCAGCAGCCGGGAATATCTGCGAAACCGTAAGATACACATTCTGGAACTGGATTTTGCACACCCCAATGAATTGCGTGCGCAGCTTTCCGGCCATAAGGGAACATATAATAAGTTCGATTATATCATCCATTGTGCCGGTGTCACCAAATGTGCCGACAAACGGGAGTTTGACCGGGTGAATTATTTGCAGACGAAATACTTTGTCGATACTCTTCGTGAACTGAATATGATACCAAAGCAATTTATCTATATCAGTACGCTGAGTGTGTTTGGCCCTGTTCATGAGAGAACTTATCAGCCGATTACGGAAGAAGACTCCCCTATGCCCAATACTGCTTACGGGTTGAGTAAACTTAAAGCGGAGCTTTACTTGCAAAGCATACCCGCTTTCCCTTATGTCATCTATCGCCCCACGGGAGTGTACGGTCCGCGTGAAAAAGATTACTACCTGATGGCTAAGTCCATCAAGCAGCACACGGACTTTGCTGTTGGCTTTCGCCGGCAGGATCTGACGTTTGTTTATGTGAAAGATATTGTGCAGGCTGTATTCCTCGGTATTGAAAAACAGGCATGCCGACGTGCCTATTTCCTGGCAGACGGACAGGTGTACCGTAGCCGCGCTTTTTCCGACCTGATCCGAAAAGAATTGGGTAATCCGTTTGTAATTCGGATAGTATGCCCATTAATTATATTGAAAGTTGTATCTTTGCTCGCTGAATTCTGGGCGGTGCGTAGCAAGAAGCCCAGCACTCTCAATTCTGATAAGTATAACATAATGAAACAACGCAATTGGCAATGTGACATCAGCCCGGCTGTAAGAGAGTTGGGATTTGCACCTCAGTACAATCTGGAACAAGGTGTAAGGGAGACTATTGCCTGGTATAAGAACGAGGGATGGCTTTAGATTTATTTAAAAAGGTAGAAACCCGGAAGGGGTTATTTGCAGTTGAGAAGATAACACTTATATATAATTTGTTGACTTCGATTTTGATCTTGTTTCTTTTTCAGGAAATGGATCATCCGGTGCAGATGTTGATTGACCGTGCAATGATTGCGGGCATGACGTTTTTATTGATGTATCTTTACCGGCTGGCACCCTGTAAGTTTTCCGCCTTTGTGCGTATTGCTATCCAGATGTCCTTGCTTTCCTATTGGTATCCCGATACGTTTGAGTTCAACCGGATATTTCCGAATCTGGACCATGTGTTTGCTTCGGTGGAGCAGTGGATGTTCGGTGGTCAGCCGGCGGTATGGTTCTGCCTCCGTTTCCCGCATATGTGGGTGAGTGAGCCGTTCAATATGGGATACTTCTTCTACTATCCGATGATTTTGATTGTGGTAGTGTGGTACTTTATTTATCGTTTTGAACTTTTCGAGAAGTTATCGTTCGTGCTGGTCACTTCTTTCTTTATCTATTATCTGATTTATATCTTTGTTCCGGTGGCAGGTCCACAGTTCTATTTCCCGGCTATTGGTGATGATAATGTGGCGCAGGGTGTGTTTCCTTCTATCGGAGATTACTTCAATCATAACCAGGAACTACTGCCTGGGCCGGGATACGATCATGGATTCTTTTACAATCTGGTAGAGGGTTCACAGCAGATCGGTGAACGCCCTACAGCTGCTTTCCCCAGTTCGCATGTGGGAATTTCCACTATCCTAATGATTATGGCGTGGCGTGGTAGCCGCAGGTTGTTTGCTTGTCTGTTTCCCTTCTATGTACTGCTTTGCTGTGCCACGGTGTACATTCAGGCGCACTATTTGATTGATTCGATTGTAGGCTTTGTTTCAGCTTTTGGTCTGTATGTGGTGGTGACGTGGATGTTTAAGCGGTGGTTTGCACAGCCGATGTTCAAGTAAAGTAGTATCTATATATTTCCCACGCGTCCCATCTATACATTCAATAATCAGTTGCTTAATTCGCGTTATATTCAACCTGCATTCTGCGTTTGAAAATCAACGCTAAATGACTCATGAAAAAGTAATATTGAAAAATAAAGAGTTTAGCACCGGGAAGTGGTTTGTTTCACTTGATGAACAAGAGAAATGTTGAGGATAAATCAATCCACCTATACTTTTCAACTAAATTGTGAAAGAATTACTTTTTCTAGTATAAGTCAAGTAACATTCACAGTTAGAAAGTGCTGAATAATAAAAAAGAGGTTTTCTCAAAATGGCTTGAGAAAACCTCTTCTTATTAAAGAGAATTAGTCTTTTACTTTGTTACGAGCACTTTCTTTCCTTCGAGGAAATAGACTCCTTCAACAAGACCATTTACTTGATTTTCTCCTTCAATTGCATCTACAGTACGAACGAGCATTCCAGTTGTGTTGTAGATGTTGATTGTCCGGTCTTTATCTGTGTGGATATAGATAATTCCATGTTTACTATATACCTTCAGCGATTCTGCATCTTTCTGTATCATGTCGCCTAAACCAGTTATGTCACCGTTTCCGCCGATGCTGTACATGCGTGGAGCAGATGCGCCACTGAATTCCAGCTTATTTACTACATAGGCTTCAAAAGGACGTATACTACGGCTATCGCGCTCAAACATGCTTCCTAATGTTTCATTGGTGTATTGCCAGTCTGAGTTCAGTGCATATACCTCTATATCCTGGGGTACGGTAGTGAACGTAGGTACCAAGTCAAATGATGGTCCTTCTGATTTCTCAAGCGTGGTAGGGGTTGCAGGAATATCTACCCCAGCAGTAGAGGCAGCAATAAACTCTACTTCTCCGGATACGTTGTAGTCCTCGTCATATGTACTGTTATTAGGAACAGCTATGATATAAGGTTTGTGAGCTACGATACCTGTGGCACTACTGAAACCTTTATCAAGATTTAGCTCGCGGAGCCAGAACGGAGTTGCGTTGGTCATGTCTGTGCCGAATGGAGCCAGCTTACGTGAGCCGAACATTACAGAAGTAACATCGAAGGGTAATGCAATGCTTTCCCAGCCTTTTGATTCTCCACGTCCAGTCTGAAGACTGAATGTTTTACGGAAGACAATCTTCTTGGCTTTGAATGCGGTTTCACAATTGTAGGTATATTTGTCTGCAATATCAATGCTATCGGCTACTCCATCACGAATAATGTTATACCACTTGGTAGGTACTTCCGTTTTAGCAGTTACATACATCAGGCAGTTTTTAGCTGGAGAGAGACAGTCTTCTGTTATTTTCGTATCGCTATTCCAGTGGATAGCCAGTAGTTCGGATGTACCGCTGAAAGCGCCGGGTTGAACGGTTTTGATACTTCTTCCCACAGTAATGGAACGTACATTGGTACAATTGCCGAAAGCTTGTTTTCCTATAAATTCTACGTTATCTTTCAGTTCAATACGAGTCAGTTTAGGACTGTCGTAGAAAGCACGTTCGCCTACTTCCTTGAGCCCGGTTCCAAAGGTAATGCTTTCGATCTTGTTGGAAGAGCTCCAGTTATAATCATCGTAACTGAATGCTGCGTTTCCGATATAAGCCAAGCTATTGGGGAATATTAATGACTTAATCGTGTTGGCACCGTTGAAGGCGTAGCTACAAATAGAATCCAGTCCTTCTGCAAATGAAACTTTAGAAAGTGTAGTACAGCTTTGGAAAGCGTATTTGCCAATTTTACGGGTTGGAATATGAATTTCCGCCAATTTGTTACAAGAAGCGAAAGCGTATTGACCGATAGAGTCACTTGTAGCCAATGTGACTTTTTGCAAGTTGTTACAAGAATTGAAGGCATAAGGAGCAATAACCTTGGTACCACCTTCTTGCATGATCACTGTTGACAAAGCATTGTTTTGTGCAAAGGCACTTTCTCCAATCCGGGTAGAACCAGCACCGATAGTTACAGTAGTGAGCTCGTTGCAATAACCGAAAGCATTTTCTCCGATAGTAGTAACACTGGCTGGAATAGTCACGGCTTTTAGTTTGGTACCATAGAAAGCTCTTTCTTTAATGGTAGTCAACGTTGCCGGGAATGTGATTTCACTGATATTTGTATTGTTGAAAGCTTGAATACCAATGCTCTTCACCTTTGTACCCAATACAAACTTAGTTACGTCAGAACGATTATTGAAAGCATAGTCGGGAATATTTTCCATGTTTAGTGTAAACTGTCCGATAGAGGTTTGGTAGAAAGCATCCGGATGGATTACTGTAACCTTTTCAGGAATGGTTAAATCTTTCAGAGCTGTACAATATGCAAAACTGTAAGCATCCAGATTCGTTACATTTTCTCCGATAGTCACATTTGTCAGATTAGAACATCCCCAGAAAGTATTCTGTGGCACTTTGGTAAGACCTGATCCAAGTTTAGCACTCTTCAGTTGGCTAAATCCGGAGAACATTGCTTCGGGAAGCTGGGTCATTCCATTTCCGATGGTAACTGAAGTTAGCTTCTCATTTAATCCTCGAAATGTTTCGTTCAAAGACACAACTTTGTCAGGAATAACTAGACTGGAGATGCCTGTTCCTTCGAACAAATTACTTCCTAATATACGTGTATTGGCAGGTAGTGTTATCGTTTTCAGATTGCGGCAATTCTGGAAAGCGTACCCGGCAATACTATCGATGGCAGCTCCCAAAACAATAGTACTTAATGTGTCACAACCAGCAAAGGCATATTCTCCTATACTCTTTACATTGGCTGGTATAGTGATGCTCTCCAGTTTCTTTTTACCTGCATTATAGAAAGCGTAAGCACTGATTTCTGTTAGTTCAGCATTCAACAGGACTTTACGGAGCGAGTCACAACCATTGAATGCACGGGCACCTATCTTGCGAATGCTGTTAGGCAGACCGATGGAGTCAAGAGCTGTACAGTTATTGAAAGTATTGGACGGAATCTCTGTCAAGACAGTGTTGAATTTGACTTTCTTCAGTTGGGTGCAAGTATTGAAGACCTCTTCTCCGATAGTAGTGACCTTTGCAGGAAATGTAAATGAGCGTAAAGCGGTTGAGCTGAAAGCTGATCTTCCAATCTTAGTAACGTTTTCGCCTAATACGATTTCTTGCAGTTTACTCTTATTACTCAATAAGTTGTCGGGAATTTCTGTAACAGATACGCCGAAGCTAATCTTTCGCATGTTTGCAAAACTGGAAGCGATATTGATAATTTCGGGAATGGTATTGTCTACCGTCACTTCACGTATACTGTCGCATTCTCCAAATGCATTATTTGCTATTTGGGTAATTTGCTTACCGAGAATAATGGAGCGCAAGCTATCGCAATTATAGAATGCCATTTCAGGAATCTGGGTTAGCTTGCTGGGAAGCGTAAGTGTACGCAGACCGGCACCGTTAAAAGCAGAAGTTCCCAGGTTAGTTATAGTTTCTGGGAAGCTGAATGATGCCAGAGAGGTACATCCGCTAAAAGCGTTGTTACCGATTGTTTTTACCTTCTTTCCTAAGATTACTTTCGTGAGTTTTGCCTGCCCGCTGAATGCACTGTTGATTTCTTCGATTCCATCACCGAAAGTTACTGAGGTAATGTTAGGTGTGTCGCGGAAAGCTCCGGAGTAATCGGACACAATAGTCTTGAGGCTATCGCCAAGCACTACGGTTGTTAGATTAGGACAGGAGGCAAATGTACGTTCACGCAGTTCTTTTACTTTATTAGGTATTGTGATATTAGTCAATCCTGCTCCACTAAAAGCATACCCTCCCAATGTTTGCAGACTATCTGGCAGCGTGATATTTGTCAACGCTGCACATCCGGCAAAAGCATAATCTCCGATAGTTCTTGCTGTATTGGGGATGTTGATACTTTTTAATGCGGTGCATCCGTTGAATGCACTATTTCCAATGACTGTTATACTATCTCCTAAAACTACTGTGGTAAGATTAGCCTGTCCTCCAAACGCATTGTTGATCTCTTTCATTCCTTTTCCAAACTTGACCGTAGTAATGTTGGGGGTTTCATAGAATGTTGCGGAATAATCAGCAACAATGCTTTCAAGACTATCGCCAAGCACAACTGTTTTTAGGTTAGGACAGGAAGCGAAGGTACGTTCCCTTAAGGTCTTTAGTTTGTTTGGTATCGTAATGCTTTCCAATCCAGCTCCAATGAATGAGTATGCACCCAATGCCCGTAGGCTGTCAGGTAATTTAATATCTTTCAGCCCCGCACATCCGTTGAAAGCATAATCTTCTATGGTAGTTGCGGTATTAGGAATATTAATGCTGCTTAATTGAGCGCATCCGGCAAATGCACTACCTCCAATGGTTTTCACACTATCACCCAATATCACTGTAGTAAGATTAGTTTTTCCATTGAACAGGGCAGGAATTGTGGTAAGTTTCGGACTGAAATATACCTTTTCTATATTAGGACAGTTCTCAAAAACATTGTTATATGAATGTATGCTATTCACGCCTTTTCCCATGTTGACAATTCGGAGTTTCTCGCAATTGGCAAAAATTCTGTTGTCTAGGTATGCCAATGAATCGGGGAAAGCGATGCTATCCAGACTATTACAACCTATGAAAGCTTCTGGGTTAATTGCCTTTAAATTTTTAGGAAAGATAATCTCCTTTAAATTCGCACATCCGGCAAATGTACTATTGCCAATTGTTTTTAAAGAATCCGGCAAAGTGATATGCTCTAATGCTGCACATCCGTTGAAAGTGCCATTCAATTCTCTAAATCCTTTTCCTAAAGTGATATTTGCCAATTTGGCCTTTCCGCTGAATTGAGCATTAAGAGTGGTTAATCCATCACCAATAATCAGCGTTGTAATGTTGTTACATCCTTCGAATGCCGCTTCCTGATAGTAACCGCCGATATTGGTCACTCCATTTCCTATCTTTACCGTTTCCAGTGCCATACATCCATTGAAGGTATATCGCTGAATGCTTTCCACTTTATCGGGGATTGCGATTTCTGTCAGGCTGCTGCAGTTCGTAAAAGCTTGTTCTCCGATGTTTTTCAAGCTGTCATTCAGAATTATGCCGTTCAGTTTACTACAATTATAGAATGCTGCCGCACCGATGGTACGGGTACTGTCGGGGAAGTTTATTGTAGTAAGGCTGGTACATCCATTGAAGGTGTTATCGCCGATCGTTCTTAATTCGTCCGGTAATGTAATCGTTTCCAATGCTGTACATTCGTTGAAGGTTCCGTGCAGTTCTTTGAAACCTTTTCCTAAAGTGATATTTGCCAGTTTGGTCTTTCCGCTGAATTGAGTGTTAAGAGTGGTCAACCCATCACCGATAATCAGCGTTGTAATGTTGTTACATCCTTCGAATGCCGCTTCCTGATAGTAACCGCCGATATTGGTCACTCCATTTCCTATCTTTACCGTTTCCAGTGCCATACATCCATTGAAGGTATATCGCTGAATGCTTTCCACTTTATCGGGGATTGCGATTTCTGTCAGGCTGCTGCAGTTCGTAAAAGCTTGTTCTCCGATGTTTTTCAAGCTGTCATTCAGAATTATGCCGTTCAGTTTACTACAATTATAGAATGCTGCCGCACCGATGGTACGGGTACTGTCGGGGAAGTTTATTGTAGTAAGGCTGGTACATCCATTGAAGGTGTTATCGCCGATCGTTCTTAATTCGTCCGGTAATGTAATCGTTTCTAATGCCGTACATCCGTTGAAGGTTCCGTGCAGTTCCTGAAGATTCTTGCCCAAAGTGACGGAAGTAAGTTTCGTTTTTCCTGTGAATTGGTTGTTTAGTTTTGTTATCCCGTCACCAATGACTAAAGTTGTAAGATTATCACATCCCTCGAAGACCGGAGTTTGATAATATCCACCAAGCGATGTTACTCCATTTCCTATTTTCACGGTTTCCAGTCCTGAACATCCTGTGAAGGCATATCCATCTATATTCTGCAGAAGTTCCGGAATTACAACTTCTTTCAGGTTTGTACATCCTTGGAATGAACTACCTTCAAGAGTACGGAGTGCGGAAGGCAATGCGATGCTTTCTAATGCGGGACAGTTTAGGAAAGCCTGGCTTCCGATGAAATTCACGCTTTCCGGTATGACGACTTGTTTCAAAGAAGGACTTTCCGCAAATGCAGAACTTTCTATTCGGGTGATACCGGTCGGCAGGATAATTGTCTCCAGAGTAGTGCTACTGTGAAAGAAAGAGTTTCCTACTGTATTGTTTTCTAAAGTAGCTTCGCTTAAGTCCAGTGTCTTTAGTGCCGTTGCCTTGATTTTCAGAAAGTCTATATCCGTTTTATTGATTGAACCGGAAAGTTTTACGGAAATGATATTTGGGAGCTCTGCTTCCGGAATAAGCGTATTAATCGTACCGGGAGTTGTTACGTTGTATTGGTGGCTGAATGCTCCGCTATAGGCTCTCAATGTTATTTCTTTGGTTCCATAATTTGTAGAAACAATAGCCTTTCCTTCAATATTGCCTTCAGTTGTGGAGGTCAAAGTCACAGGTATGGTGATTTTTTGCAAAGAGCTGATTGTTTGAGTGTAATCGCCTATGCTGAAAGGAGCTTCCGTTGTGATGCTGTTGATGGTGACAGCTTCTGTTCCAATGTTTGTCAGATGTACTTCTTTTGTTATAGGGGTGTTTACAGTCACATTGCCGAAGTATATCTGGGAGTCGCATATAGGGCGTCCCACTCCTGCCACGACAAAGGCATCCGGAGTGATGAAAATGTTCCTGACTTGAGCTTCATCAAATCCGGCAGTGGTACCTCCATTTTTTTGGTATGACCATTTAATGGTGTGTACACCAGGGGCTAATTGATGAGTTACTTCTGAAAAATTGGCCATATCGGTTCCACCGATAGATTGAATTTCTCGACCATCTACATAGAAGTAAAGCCTGTCGGAATATTCACTGTTTACATACCATTCAAAAGATATTGTGGCATCAAATGTCAATTCAAACGTGGTACTAAACCATCCTTCCGAGTTATCATCCTTATTTGTACTTTGTACTTTTCCCCCACCTGCGCTCCATGCATTCGTTGTCGAATGTTGGAATGTTAATGGAAAAGAGCCTTCTTTCAGTGCATTTTCTGCAAATGTATCCGTCTCCTGTATTGCGGACATGCCTGCGTAGGCACTTACGCCTACGAGACACATTATTAATATATAACTTGCTATTTTTTTCATGATCGTTATCTATTTTAATTAATTACCGGGGTTTTCCATATCATCATCGCCCGGTACCGGGTTGATAGGAGTGGTGAACGTATAGGTACTGGTAACTACTGTACCCTTACTATTCGTGGCAAATGCCCGGATATAATAAGTCGTATTCTCTTGCAATTCGGTCATTTCGAATGTCAACAGATTATTGGTTGGGTCCTTCCATTCCTTAACATTGTCTGCTGCACCCGGGGTATTGTTTGTTTTACTCCAATAGAAGCCGGCTTTGGTTATGGTGAGATTACCGTTGCTATTGATGCGCGCGGTAGCTTTAGCGCTGTTCAGCGTGATTTCGTTTACAGACAAATCACCTATACTTGGTTCGTAGGTCGCTGTAGTGGTAAAAGAAGTCATACTGTTGTAGGCCAATCCGGCTTCGTTCTTAGAATATGCTCTTACATAATAGGTTACGCCCGGTTGCAATCCTGTCAGAGAGTGTGAGAAAGTGTTGCCATCGGTTGTTATGTCTTTATGAGAGTCGGCGATCGTTGGTTCTGGATTTGTACTGCTCCAACAGAAACCTTTTTGACTGATCTTACCATTATTTGTGTTATAAATCGTTGTAGACAATGTGGCACTTGTAGTGGTGATAGCAGAGACATCTGTAGAATACATTTCCGGTGTGGTTATATTGGTAGTAGTGAATGTTTGCGAATCACTGAATCCTGTTCCTACACCGTTCGTGGCGTATGCCCATACATAATAAGTTTTTCCGAACGTCAAACCGGTGATAGTTAGATTGAATTGATCGCCTGTCACCTTTTGTGATGCGTCTGCCTTTAGATCAGGTGCCTTGCCGGTTGTGTTCCAGCAGAAACCTTTCTCCGTAATGGCAGAATTACCATTGTCATTAATGGAACTGAAAACGTATGCAGAGTTAATGGTCGTTGAATTTACGATAGGCATGGATAATGTGGGAACATTCAATGCAGTCGTCGTGAATTCGGAAGATGATGTATAACTGATACCAGCTTCATTTTCTGCAAATGCACGTACATAATAGCGTGTCCCATTGGTCAACCCGGTCAATTTATAAGTAAATGTCATACCTTTGTCTTCTATCAACTGTTTGGAATCGGTAATGGTAGGATTACTGTTGGTAGTACTCCAGCAGAAACCTTTCTTTGAGATTGTTCCGTTATTGGCACTGCTAATGGTAGAAGTAAAGGTGGCTTCGCTGATACCTACATTGCTTATATTCACGTAATATTCCATCGACGGTTCTTGTATGCTTACGGTTGTAAATGTGTTAGCTTGGCTATATCCTGTTCCCACACTATTCTTCGCATAAGCCCATACATAATAGGTTTTACCAAACTCCAGTTCGTTAAGAACGAATGTGAACTGATCTCCTTCAACTTTCTTAGAAGTCTTCAGATCAGGTGTACCGGTAGTATTCCAGCAGAATCCTTTTTCGGATACAGTTGCATTACCGTTACTTTCTATAGAACTGACAACTTTAGCCGAGGTCGTTGTGATATCACTGACGTTAGGCATGGATAAATTGGGGACACTTAATGCTGTAGTCACAAACTCTTGAGTTCCTGTATAGCTGATACCAGCTTCATTTTTCGCAAATGCGCGTACATAATAGCGTGTACCATTGGTCAGTCCGGATAATTTATAAGCAAACGTGGTGTTTTTATCATCTATCAATTGCTTGGAATCTTCATACGTAGGATTACTGTTGGTGGTGCTCCAACAGAAGCCTTTTTCTTTGATTGTTCCGTTATTAGTACTGGTGATTGTAGCTGTGAAAGTAGCTCCATCAGTGGTTATATTGCTTATTGCCACATGATTCAGTGCCGGGATTAGGATATTAGTAGTTGTGAAGCTGACACTTGTACTATATCCTGTCCCTACGCCATTGGTGGCGTAAGCTCTTACATAATAGGTTGTTCCATACTTCAGTTCGTTTACCTGAAGTGAGAATGTATTTCCTTCTATAGGCTGTGGATTATCTTCAATAGTCGGTTTGTTGTTAGTACTGCTGTAACAGAAACCTTTGGCTTTTATATCAGAATTGTTATTGCTGACGATAGAACTATTGAATAATGCGCTTGATATGGTGATATTGGCTTCGGGTATTGTCGGCGTTGCTAATTCAGGAACATCAAGAACTTGTGTCTCGAAAGATTTGACTTCCGAGTATGCGATACCTTTTTCATTTTTCACATAAGCCACTACCCAGTAAGGAGTCTGATTCGATTTTAGATTACTTAAAACTAAGGTGAAGTTTTCTCCTTCAATAGCGTGCGACTCACAACCTGCGGCGCCTATTTCCGGTTTCTGACTCGAACTGCTCCAACAGAAACCACGTTCATTGATGGTACCGTTACCGTTGCTTCCTACCGATGCGGCAAGCTGAGCGGTGGTAGTTGTGATGTTGTAAACATCTGCAAGGGTTACTGTAGCTTCGGTTACGCTGGTGGTGGTAATGGTTATTTTGTTTCCGTATCCGGTACCTTTTTCATTGATGGCATAACTGCGTACATAGTAAGTAGTTCCTTCTTTCAGTTTGGTGATTTCCGAGGCAAATATTTTACTGTCGTTAAGGGCTACTTCAACGTTACCTTCACATGCTCCTAACATAGGTGATGCATTAGTACTGCTCCAGCAGAATCCACGGGTGGTAACTTTGGCTGTTCCTTCATCGGTAATTTCAGCACTTACTACAGCGTAGTCACCTCGAACATCAGCATCTTCATAGGTGCGTACAGTAGGTTTCTCTGCATTGGCTGTTTTAAGTACGGTTTTGGGGCCGTAGCCTACACTACCGGCATCATTCATAGCATAAGCACGGACACTATACTCTGTAGAAGCTTCCAGACCATCGATTGTAGTACTGAATTTTTTCTCAGCCTGGTTTATATCCGGCATTTCATCCTCGGGGATATTGGCCATCAGGTCTGCCAGTGTGGGGTCTTTATCGGCTCCTTTGGCATAGCAGAAACCACAAAGAGTGATAGATTCCGCGCCAATGGATACTATAGAACTTTGTATTGACAGACTTTGATTGTCAGCTTCGGTAAGCATACTTACTTCAGATAGTTCAGGGGCATTGTTTGCTGTGGTGGAGAATTGTAGTATGTCTGCACTGATCACAGTGGTATTACCACAAGTGATGTAGATGCAGTAGAAGTAGTTGGTACCCGGTTCCAGACCTTCCAACTCCACCCGGCAGGTACCTGATGTGTTTTCAACGGGTACTTTTTTTACGTTACTGTCAGTAAATACTTTCTTTTCAAGCAACGCTTTAGTTTTGGAGTAGGCAAATCCGCATTCGGTTATGTCCAACTCATTTTTTCCGATATTTCCCTGTAAGGTGGCTTCTTTACGCGTGATGGTGCTTTGCGCTACGACTTCCAGAGTCATTTCCGGAGCTACCCACGTAGGTTCTGTGTCTTTCTCGCAACTGCCAATGGTGAATAGCAGACAGCCGAGAAAAGCTGTGAGTTTTATAATTTGTTTCATGATGGTTGAATGTTTGATTCGTTAGAAAATGAGGCCCAAACCGGCAGTAATCTGGTGATACTTAAAATTAATAGTGTTGAAACCAACGGAAAGGGCAATGCCCTTCAGACGGAGAATAGCACCCAGTTCTGCTGCTACCCCTGTCGGGCTATGGTCGGTATTCTTATACCAGCTCTCACTGTCGTCCGTGTCGGCAAGCCAAGCTAACGTGCGGCTACCATAACCGGCACCTACATATCCGTAGAGGGGTTTGCTTAGTTGGCGCAAGTATCCTGCTGTTATGGTCATCACTGACTTCTCTACTCTGCCCGGTTTGTAGATGATGGGATCTCCGGTAGAAGTACGTTGGCTGTCGTCACATTCTCCTACTGTCTTTACAGAGTTGAAATCGCTGCGGAAAGCTGCATAAAAGCCATTTTTGCGAGTAAAGCCCAGCATACCTCCGAAGGAAGTCTGGCCACCACCGCCGAATCCGGCTTGTGCCATTAGGATCATCTTACGCGGCTCTTTGGGTTTGATGGTCGATTCCATGTGGAAAGTAGGGCGTACGGTTTCTCCTGCTGTAACATTCAATACAGAGTCTATAGGAAAATAATTTTGCTTCTCAATGCGTATTTTGTAGTTCTTGATGGCCATACGGTCACTACGATAAGGAGTTTTACCCACTAGTACACTGTCCAGGTATACATCGGCATCTTGTTCCGGCAAAGAGAATATCTCCATGTAACCAAATTTAGGTTTCAATGCTACACTCTTGCTCACCGGTTCATTACCCAACTGGATAATACCTGCATCGGGTTGATACATGGGGGCCTCTACCCGGTAGGTATGTTCGCCCTTGGGCATGGTTGCATTGAAAAGTCCGTTTTCTACGGGCACTAGTTCATCATCGATGTAGATGTTGGCTGTTGCGGGTTCCGGACGGAATACAAGGAATTGCATGTTATTTTCTACCACAGGTTTGTCCTCTCTGTCTCCGGTATTGAGTACCATTTCATAAACAGTGGCTTTTTCAATAATTTCCGGGTAGAAGTAGTTCCTCATAATGCCCAACTGATCGTGCAGGATAGAAATACGCCGTGCGCCGCGAGGGACATAAAGCCATATCTCTCCGGTTTTGTTTTCACGTGCGGTAATACCCAGGGCATCGGGCTCGAACATGAAGTCCTTTACGTTGGTTACAATGCGTATAAGAGCGCATATCTCTCCATTCTGGTCACGCTTGGGAGCGGTGACGCGAGCTGTTAGGTCGCTTTCCATGCGTTGGAAAGAGGCCACACTGATTTTGCTTTGTTGTGCATGTAATTCTGCATCCATGATATTGGGCAGAATGAGTAGCAGCAGCATTAGATACTTGAATTGTTTGTGTACCATGACTGTGAATGTTATTATGAGTTATTTGTTGTTTCGCTAAAAGGTAAATAGTAGATAGTACTAACAACATATACTCATGACCGTGCATGTGTACATACATAATGTGTAATGTTGACCCATAAATTAAGTGTGTAAAATGTTGTTTAATATTCTTCGACACAAATATATATATAATTTTTGTCTGATTATTCTTTTTGAGTCCCAATAATTAAAAGATGTTAGTAAAATGTTTTTTTTGTAACGGAAAACCGTGACAAGTTTCTCAATGTCTTACTATTTTATTGCTTTTTGGTGGGGAGATGAATCTGTAGAAAGGATCTGTACACTATCGATCTTATGTACGAGAAACACAAGTGTTACGTGGAAGAAATGCATGTGTTGTGCGTGCAAGACACAAACGTCCTGCATGCGCAACACAAGTGTTGTATATCAAAGGGATATGATATTGAAGAATCAGAAGTGACTCAAATCTATCAGCCCGAAGTCAGGGTCCTTTTCCGGCTGCCAGGTACGCACATGAATCACCGGTTCCTTTGGATTGTTCAAGTCTACCATCAGGAACAGATATCCCGTGTCACCGTAGCTGGACGAGAAGTAATCCTGCTTGATCTGAATGCCGTAGATTTCACCTCCTACGCCCGACTTACGAACCTGGTTATCAGCAAATCGCAGATTGATAAATTCCGAGCTGCGGAAGATGTGCTGCAACTTCTTCATATATTCCGACTTTGTCTGGCGGGTGTACTTCACAGCTTGTTTGCTCATGGCCTGTCCCTCGTTGCTGACGGTGTGTTTCAGCACCGAACCGGTAATGATCAGGGCATCGTCGGAGAAAATGCTGTTGATGTAATCGTAGCGTTTCAGAGCATAAGCTGTCTTGTAGCTTTCGAGGAAGTTGATAAGTACGTTGCGCACAGTATCGTTCCAAGACGTTTGATTCATGATATCGTCTACGGCAGGTTTGTTGAGGCCGAAGGAGAGACAGTCTATCTTGCCTTCCTTGTTCAGAGTGAACACGACGTCTTCTACAAACGTGCGCTGGTTGCTCTTGAATTTGAAACTCAGAGGCAGGCTGCGACAGGTTACTTCACCATTGCATTCCAGGAATTTGAATTGCGGTTCGCTGACGATTTTGGCCTGGCCGTATTTGATAAGGCTGTTGAACATATCGTACCCGTTTTTGGTACACAGGTCCTGAATGCCATCGTAGTTGCGGGTACGGATGGAACTTTCCACCTTCTTCATGGTGTCTTCGTAAGCTGCCGATTGCATGGTTGAAAGGAACCGTATGCCATTGTTCGTGGTGGTGGCGCTGTCGGTACCGGCCAGTTGCACGTCTTCGGCTTTCTCAACGCCGGGTTTCGGCTCGTCCCCTTCCAGTTTCAAGGCGCAGTTGCGCATGGCTATGGGGTTGACGGTTCCCATCACTTCGGACAGTTCGTTGTCGATATTTGCTTCACCTTCAAACATATACTCGGTGCGGAGTTGCAGATTACGGGCGTTGGCAAGTACGGGAAGTTCCACGATGCCTGTGCCGTCTTTGGCTGAGAAGATATTGGACCAGTCGCGACCGTCGAAATACGTGTAATCGTAGTTGCGGGCGGGCTGTCCTTTGTAGAGTACTTTGAGGTTGATTGTTTTCAGATCGCCGTCCAGATGGGTGCTTTCCATGCTTACTTTCAGATTGGAGAAGATGTCGTTCATCTGTTTGGGAATCCAGGTGGTGAGTAAGAGATCTTTGCCTTCCTCATCTTTCATGGTGAGGAAGTTGCCGTCGGGATAGCTTTGGAGCAGGACGAGTGCCCAGTAATAGTAGCGCAGGGCGTCGGCTACTTGCGCTTTTTTCTCGGCGCGGATGGCTTCCTGGGCGAAGTCGAGTATCTTTGTCTTGCGCCCGTCGAAGATGCGTTGTATTTCGGCTACTTTGATATAGCGCATGACAACGGCTTCCGGTTCGTTTTGTATCACGATGCGGCGGGTGTTGTTCAGCGTGGCACGCGAGTAGGTGTTGATGACAGATTTGAACGTTTCGTCCACAGTTGCCTTGTCACCATCCGTTCCGCCTTCGGTCAGTTGCTCGAACTTGGAAGATACGTTGGTGGAGATCTGGCTGATGAGTGCTGCAAGTGCTTCATTATCGGCTTTCTTCAGGCTAGCGGCGTTTCCCGTACCCCAGATGTAGTCTTTGCTGGTTTGTATTTCTTCAATTGATTGTCCTTTAGCGGCAAGGGCAATAAATAAGAATGTAACGATGATAAATGCGCTCCTTTTCATGTTGTTGCTTTTCATGTTGTTTCAATTCTTTGCAAAAGTAGAAACTTTTTCTATAATATAACTCAGTTAGTCAGTTATTTTTTGTATTGATTGCGGGACATTTCTTTCGTAGAAAGTATTATCTTTGCACTCCATGACAAACAAACATTGAATGATGATGACAATTTTACGTTTTCTTTATCCTAACCCTGCTTCTGTGTCTGACAGCTTGCTCAAGCCCCGCCGATAAGATGTCGCTGAATTATGAACAATCTCTTTGCCATGCCGGTTCATTGGTATATGCCGGTGCGGTGTATAGTGCCCATGTCGCCGGTGTGGTGGGTGTGCTTATCTGAAAGTTTTAAAAAATGAAGACAAAAGTGAAGGCGCTCAGGATTCTGCAAATAGTCTTGTAGAGTGAGTCTGATTCAGTCGTTACTTCATTATGGCTCGGTCGTTACCTCATTGCCATTCAGTCGTTACTTCATCCCTATTCAGTCGTTACCTTTTTATACCCCCTCTCAGAAGATGTTATGAGGCCGTTTTTCTTGTCCTTTGATTCATTTCCCGGAGAAAAGATTTTGCGTAAAAAAAAGTTATATTTGAACGCTGTGGGTGAATGTTGGATGTTTTTATATTTTATATTTGATAGTTGGATAGCGCTGAAATGATATTTCTCCGCCATTGTAGAGACCTTGAAAAACTAATATCCTTGTTTCTAGTGATTTACCTTTTTCTATTGTAGAGATGGAGCCACTTGCTATAATCTTGTTGAAATTTCCTTTTCTGTTCTTTGTAGAGAAAGCGTTTTTGTAATATATTGTTTTCTAGTTGATTAGGTAAATACGCGGTAGAGGGCCTTTTCTTGTATTCATTGCTTTTCCACCCTAACTTTGCAACATCGAATTTAAGACAAACAAAAGGCATAACTGTTGAGGCCTCACAGTAATAACCTTTAGTTTTTCTGACTGAGATGAAATAACATGAATCTATTTACAATTTAAAATTATTATTATTATGGCATTTTTTAAGAAGAATCAACAGAAAATCAACAATTTGTGGTATCCACATGCTATTACCGTAGGTAAACCGGTTGATACCGATCAGGTTGCTGCTCGTTTATCACAACTTTCCACTGTAACTCCGGGTGATTCCTATGCAGTGATGAAAAATCTGGGAGGTGTATTGGGCGACTATATGGCTCAAGGACGTACCGTAAAAATAGATGGCGTAGGTACATTCTATTATACGGCTGCTACTAATAAAAATGGGGTTGAGTCGGCCGACAAGGTGAGCGCCTCTCAGATTACCGGTGTTCGTGTTCGTTTTATTCCTGAAGTACGCCGCAATAGCAGCAAGAAGGTGACTACCCGTTCCATGGTAGATACCAATATCTTTTGGGAAGAGTGGGGTGGCAACTCTACTAACGGCTCAGCCGGCGGTTCGGGAAATCAAGGCGGTTCCGGTGGTGGCAATCTAGATGAGAATCCGCTGGGCTAAGCGTTTCTGAGGCTTGCATTTGAAGCCTTTATTATTTTTCTTTCAGGCATGGACAACATGGGTCTTCGCTGACAATAAAAAGAAGTCAGTGTATTTATCCATACAGTCCGTGCCTGAAATGTATCATTACACAGGGAATAGAGTCCCCTCTATACTATCGAATATGCGGAACAATTCCTCTTTCGTCTCCGCCCGCAGCATAGCAATACGCGTTTCCCGGAAGTTAGGTATTCCTTTAAATAGCGGGCTTGCTGCCAAATGGCGACGTACATGCAGGATTCCTCTTCTTTCATCCAGCAGATTGACGCTGTCTTCCACTTCCTGGCGCAGCACACCCAGTTTCCACCCGGCACTTAGTGGTGGCAACTCCTCACCTGTTTCCAGATAATGCCTCACCTCCTTGAATATCCACGGGCGGCCAAAGCTGGCACGGCCTATCATGATGGCATCCACTCCATAAAGATCGAAACACTCCTTTGCCCTTTGGGGAGTGGTGACGTCGCCGTTACCAATGATGGGGATATGCATACGCGGATTTTTCTTTACTTCACCGATAAGTGTCCAGTCAGCCTCACCGGTGTACATTTGTGCACGGGTACGACCATGTATGGTGAGTGCGGCAATGCCGCAATCCTGTAATTGCTCTGCCAGTTCCACGATAATCTTGTTGTTCGCATCCCAGCCCAGGCGGGTTTTTACGGTAACCGGTATCTTTACGGCATCTACCACGGCACGGGTAATTTCCAGCATCTTGGGAATATTCTGCAACATACCTGCACCGGCTCCCTTTCCCGCTACACGCTTCACGGGGCAGCCGAAGTTAATATCGAGAATATCCGGACGCGCCTCTTCTACGATGCGGGCGGCTTCCACCATGGTTTCGGTATCTTTGCCGTATATCTGTATGGCTACCGGCCGTTCCTCATCACTGATGTTCAGCTTCTGTTCGGTCTTGCTGACGGAGCGTATCAGGGCATCGGCAGATACGAATTCCGTGTACACCATGTCGGCACCGAACTTCTTGCACATCAACCGGAATGCAGGGTCGGTGACATCCTCCATCGGAGCTAAAAATATGGGGCGTTCGCCCAGGTCTATGTGGCCTATCTTCATGAATCGATTGAACTAAATGATTATTTCGCTGCAAAAATACGGAAAAAAGCCTACCTTTGTATCATTCATTTATTTAACTAATATGGAATTATGAAAAAAGGTTTGGTTTTAGTTGTGATGTGTGTAGCAATGTTGTTTGCTGCCGCACCTTCGGCTTCGGCACAAGCACCGAGTGATGAGTACAAGGCTACATTGGAAAAAATGCTGGAACTATCCGGCTCTATGGCGTCGGCAAAAGCTATGGTGCCACAGATGATTTCTATGTTGAAACAACAGTCATCGGCATCGGCTTCTTTCTGGGACGGTTTTCAGAAGAAATGGGAAGGAAAGTTTGGCAGTAAGCTGGCAGAACTTTACGCTCCCGTTTATCAGAAATATCTGACACTGGATGATTTGAAGAAAATTGTTGCTTTCTATGAATCGCCTGTCGGAAAGAAACTGGGTGCTTCTACTCCTGCCATGATGGCTGAGGGCATGCAAATAGGACAAAAGCTGGGAATGGAGATTGCCACCGAACTTCAACAGGAATTGCAGGCACAGGGAAAGTAAGTTAAAAGCTACGAGCTACGAGTTACAGGCTACAAGTGGCTGCGCTATGTTCCGAAAGGCACTCGTGGCTTGTAACTCGTAGCTCACAAATATATGATTTTATGGATTTAAAGGACTTTGAAATCATGGCCCCTGTCGGCTCGCGCGAATCACTTGCGGCAGCCATCCAGGCAGGTGCCGATTCCATCTATTTCGGTATTGAAAACCTGAATATGCGGGCCCGTTCGGCTAATACCTTCACTATTGAAGACCTTCGGGAAATAGCGCAGACGTGCGATGAGCACGGCATGAAGAGTTATCTTACCGTTAACACTATTATTTACGATCAGGACTTGGCATTGATGCGCACTATCGTAGATGCGGCCAAGTCGGCGGGTATCTCTGCGGTGATTGCGGCGGACGTAGCTGTGATGAGCTATGCGCGGCAGATCGGTCAGGAGGTACACCTCAGTACACAACTGAATATCTCGAATGTGGAGGCCCTGCGCTTCTACGCACAATTTGCCGATGTTGTGGTGCTGGCACGCGAGTTGAATCTGGAACAGGTAGCGGAGATTTACCGTCATATCTGTGAGGAGAATATCTGTGGTCCCGGCGGAAAGCCTATTCGTATCGAAATGTTCTGTCACGGTGCTCTCTGCATGGCAGTGTCGGGAAAATGCTATCTTTCTCTGCACGAGATGAACCACTCTGCCAACCGGGGTGCCTGCATGCAGGTGTGCCGTCGCTCTTACACGGTGCGTGATAAGGAGACGGATGTGGAACTGGATGTGGACAACCAATATATCATGTCTCCCAAAGACCTGAAGACCATCCACTTTATGAATAAGATGCTGGATGCAGGCGTGCGCGTGTTCAAGATAGAAGGACGTGCCCGTGGTCCGGAGTATGTCCGAACGGTAGTGGAATGTTACAAAGAAGCCATCCGTTCTTACCTGGACGACACATTTACAGATGAAAAGATAGCTGCATGGGATGAACGTCTGAAGACTGTATTCAATCGTGGTTTCTGGGATGGGTATTACCTTGGACAACGTCTGGGAGAATGGACGAAGAACTACGGATCGGCCGCTACGGAACGGAAGATATATGTAGGTAAGGGCATCAGATACTTCTCTAATATCGGTGTTGCCGAGTTCCTGGTAGAAGCTGCCGAACTGAATGTGGGAGACAAGTTGCTGATTACAGGTCCCACTACAGGAGCAGTATTCACTACGCTTGATGAAGCCCGTGTAGACCTGAAACCGGTGCAAACCGTGAAGAAAGGACAGCATTTCTCGATGAAAGCGGACAAAATACGTCCTAGTGACAAACTTTATAAGCTGGTTTCTACAGAAGAACTGAAGAAGTTCAAGGGACTGGATATTGAGAAAACACGTGGATGATACACTTTTGATACAGTTATATTGAATATGGAAAAGTATATCTATGAGTTAGAGATGAAGGTGCGCGATTACGAGTGTGATCTGCAAGGCATTGTGAATAATGCAAATTACCAGCACTATCTGGAGCATACCCGTCATGAGTTTCTGCTATCTACCGGTGTCAGTTTTGCGGGATTGCACGAACAGGGAGTCGACCCCGTAGTGGCACGTATCAACATGGCGTTTAAAACTCCTCTGAAGAGCGGTGATGAGTTTATTTCCAAACTCTACATGAAAAAAGAAGGCATCAAGTATGTTTTTTATCAGGATATTTTTCGGAAGAGTGATGATAAAGTAGTCATAAAAGCAACAGTCGAAACGGTGTGTCTGGTGAATGGACGACTGAGTGACAGTAAGCTTTTTGATGAGATATTTGAGGCATACCTCTAAAATATCACCACAGAGTAACACTGAGTCTCACAGAGGTAATTATTCACATTAAAAAAATAAAACTCTGTGAGACTCAGTGTTACTCTGTGGTGAGTTTAAAATATAACCATGAACAACGACGAACGAATTTGCAGTATAGCCCTCACGCTTTGCCCCGGTATAGGACATATCGGGGCAAAACGTTTAATAGACGGTATTGGAAGTGCCGCCGGAGTCTTTTCTCAGCGTAAAGAACTGCCAGAATTGCTCCCTGGTGTGAACCCTACTATAGTCACTGCCCTTGATAATCCTGCCGCTTTCCTGCGTGCCGAACACGAAATGGAGTTCGTGGAGAAGAATCGCCTCACTTGTCTGACTCTCAAAGATGAAGCTTATCCGTCCCGTTTGCGCGAGTGTGAAGACGCTCCGGTCGTCCTCTTCTTCAAAGGACATACCGATTTCAATCGTCTTCGCGTCATCAATATGGTCGGTACTCGTAATGCCACAGAGTATGGCAAGCAATTCTGTGTAGATTTCCTGCGTGATCTTTCCTCTCATTATCCTGATGTGCTGGTAGTCAGCGGTCTGGCTTATGGCATCGATATCCATGCCCATCGCGCTGCTTTGGCAAACAACCTTTCCACCGTGGCTGTCCTTGCTCACGGACTGGACCGTATCTATCCTTATGTTCACCGTAAAACTGCCATTGATATGTTGGATAACGGTGGACTCCTTACCGAATACCTCACCGAAACTAATCCCGACCGGCATAACTTTGTCAGTCGTAACCGTATTGTGGCAGGTATGACTGACGCAACCATCGTTGTAGAGTCTGCCTCCAAAGGTGGTTCGCTGATTACGGCAGACCTTGCTGTAGACTATCATCGCGATTGTTTCGCTGTTCCCGGTCGTGCCACCGATCCCTTGTCTATGGGCTGTAACCAACTGATACGTGATAATAAAGCAGCTCTCATCCAGTCTGCCGATGATTTTATGCGAGCGATGGGTTGGACTGCCGAAGAGGAAACAGCCAAACATGAGGGCATCCAACGCAGTCTCTTTCTTGAACTGACAGAGGAAGAAGAACTTGTGGTCGGCATCCTTACACGTCTGGGCGACCTGCATATCAACGTATTGGTAGTGGAATCCAATATTCCGGTGAATCGTATGACAGCTCTGCTTTTTGAACTGGAAATGAAGGGCGTGGTGCGGGCATTGGTGGGTGGGGTCTATCATTTATTAACATAAGCCACCCCTTAGAATGATATTTTTTCATATCTTTGTTCCCACAACCAGTCATAACGCTATGAAGTACCTGTCCTTTTTTATACTTCTGTTTATTGGAGAACTGTCCGTAAGCGCACAGCACATGTTCTCCAGACAATTTCCATTCTTCAACCAACTCTCTTCCAATGAGATTTTCAGTATTCATCAGGATAGGGAAGGATACTTCTGGATAGGTACCACGAATGGCCTGGCACGTTATGACGGCTATCAGTTAAATACATTCCGTACAGACTATAAAAATCAGAATCTGCTGACTGACAATGGAATTACTGCTATTAATGACAATGATCTGTATGTATGGATCGGTACGTGGAAAGGGCTGAACCTGTATAATAAGCAGACCTGTCGGATTACTCCTTTCTCAGATGCACGGCTTCTGGATAAGGTGGTGGATGCCATAACAGTGGACAAGGATGGGAATGTTTGGGTAAGCGCCGGTGGAGTGATATACCGATGCGATTCTACCGCGCATATTATAAAGGAGTATGAAGTTGGAAATATTCAGGAGGGATATGCTATCAGCAATATCTACGCAGACCAGCAAAAGCAACTTTGGGCAGTGGGATCACGGGGTATATTCAGATATGAGCCCGAAACCGATTCTTTTTTCCGTTATCCGCCACTGGGTAACGGACATACCGCATATATTATGCATCAGGATAGTTCCGGTAACTACTGGATCGGCACATGGGGGGAAGGTTTGTGGCAATTCTTTCCCAATGCACAGAAAGGAGGACACTATAAGAAACATAATATAGCTGCTTCGAACAATAAAGAAACCGGCGTTGAATCCATTCTTTTCAGTATAGAGCAGGATGATACGTTTGGCTATCTCTGGTTGCTTTCGTACGCTGGGCTCCATGCGTTTAAATACACAGATGCGGGAATACTGGAAAAGGTGGATATAAATCATCTGGTTGATACGCACATGATGTATACCCGGATATGCAAGGACAGGGAGGGCAATCTGTGGTTGCCTTCGTATGATATGGCGTACACTATCTTTTTTGATAATTCGAACATTGACAATTATCTTCTTCCGCAATTGAAGGAAGAGATGGGATGGGATGCCAATGTCTTGAACCTTTGCCAGGGAAGTGACAGCACCATGTGGTTCAGGCAGGATAGGTACGAATTGTGTATGTACGATTTCTCACGGGATATGTTTGCCGGTACAGGCATAGGTGAGGTTAATGCCATTATCAGATCTCTTCATAAACCCGGTGTCTGGGTCAACCTGAGTCAGACTCCGCACGTGATGAGGCTGACGCAACGGAACATGAAGGTGAGGGTAGAAGAAGACATTAATATAGGCGGAGTTACAGGATTGGTTGAGGATAAGGATGGTAATCTGTGGATATCCAAGTGGACGGATATAAATGTGAAACGTCCTGATAAAGATGACTTGGTAGTCTCGGGTAGTGACGTTCCGGTAATGACTTCCCTGTTCAATGATGTAAAGGGAGAAATTTTAGGGTTGTCTCACGAGAGCAAAATCTATCGGCTGAGTTGTGCCGACGGGCGGATTACCTGTGAACTGAAAGACAGTATTTCTTCTCTTTTGGAAAAGGAAGAAGTGAACAGTGTCTGCATTGACCGGAAAGGACGGCTGTGGCTGAACACTACTTTGGGAAGAATACTGCGGTCTGACGAAACGATGCATAAGTTTGAAAATGTATCACTGGATAATGAGATAGATGACTGTACTGTATTAGGATTACTTTCCGATAAGAACAGTGTGTGGATTATCACCAATAAGAAAGTACTTCAATATAATATTGATTCGCAGACTTTTCAGCACTATTCTACTGTTGATGATAACATTATGGTAGATGTTTTCAGGTATAAGGCTATCAGCCTGGACGGTTGGGGCGGACTCTATGTAGGCGGACATCGCGGATTCATACATATTCGTCCCGGTAATGCATCGGCGGTGAACAGGGTTCCTACGAGCTTGCATATCACAGATGTCAAAGTTGAAGACAAAAGTATCTTCTTCGGCAATGCGGAAGCCTCGGGAGAGAATACGATACATAAGATTTTCCTTGGTCCGGATGACCGGAATATTGAGATTTTCTTTTCTTCGCTTTTGTATTCGCTGAATGCGGGATGTCGCATAGCGTATCAGTTGGAGGGGGTGGATCATTATTGGATCTATTCGGATACCAACAGAAATTCCGCCTTCTATAACCACCTGCCGAAGGGAACGTATAAACTCCGTTTGAAGTTGGAATATGAGCGGGGCAAGTGGACTGAAGGCGAAGTATTGCTGACCATTGTGAAAGAGCCTGCCTTCTATGAAACCTGGTTTGCATATCTTGTTTATGTCATTCTCATCGGATTGTGCTTCTATGTGGTAATCCGGCTTTATATGCGTCGCATTAAACTGAAGAGTGAAGTGAGATTGCAGGAAGAACTGACGCGTACCAAGCTGACTTACTTCACCAATGTTTCCCATGAGTTGCTGACACCGCTTACCGTCATATCCTGCATATCGGATTATCTGGATCAGAAGGTTCCTGCCGTGCGACAGCAGTCCGTCATGCTCAAGGCTAATGCGGAGAAGTTGAAGCGACTGATACAGCAAGTGCTTGATTTCCGCAAGATGGATGTGGGGAAACTGAAACTGAACGTTTCGGAAGGAGATATCCGTGAGTTTGTCCTGAACATCTGCCAGGTAAACTTCCAACCGCTTGCATTGAAGAAGAACATCACGCTGGATACTCGTTTTGAAGCGGAGGAAGCACATGGTTATGTGGATTTTGATAAGCTGGATAAGATATTGCATAATTTGCTGTCCAATGCCATGAAGTATACTCCTGAGAACAGGCGTATCACTGTTGATGTACGAGTAGTGAATGAAGCGGAACATCGGATATTGGTGTTGAAAGTGGAAGATGAGGGCATTGGTATTTCTGAGAAAGAACTGGAACAGATATTCATCCGTTTCTATAACAGTAAGAAGAACCGGGGAATCGAGTCGAACGGAATCGGTCTCTCGCTAACGAAAGATTTGATAACCTTGCATCATGGCCTTATCACCGTGGAAAGCGTTTTAGGACAAGGCTCTTGTTTCACTGTAAAGCTGCCTGTTGACAAAGAAAGTTACTCTCCGGATGAATTGCTTGATGAGACAATGGTGTTGCAGACCGGTACGGATGATGTGCCCATGGAAGATTATGCCTCGTCTGATGAGGTGGATAAACCGGCTATATTGTTGATTGACGACAATACGGAATTGCTGTTCGTTATGAAAGAGATGTTCAGGGAACGATATACTGTACTGACAGCCGCAGACGGGCAACAAGCCTGGGATAAGTTGAAGAATAATGAGGTGGATGTCGTCATTTGTGATGTCATGTTGCCCGATGCCAATGGTTGGGAACTTTGTGCACGTATGAAGGGTGATTTGCGTTTCAACCATATACCTGTCATCATACTTACGGCTAAGAATGGTATTGAGGACCGTGTTGCCAGCTATGAAGCGGGCGCCGACGGATATATAGCCAAGCCTTTTGAGTTGAAGATACTTTTTGCCCGGGTGGATAACCTTATCCGATCTTCGAAGATGCGTCAGGCGGCTTTCCGTAAGGAAGAGAACCTGAATCTGGAAAGTCTGGCCTATCCCTCGGCGGATAAGCAGTTCCTGCAATCCATCATCAGTAGCATCGAACAACACCTGGAAGAGTCTGAATTCGATCTGGAACAGTTGGCTGCGGAGAAGAATATGTCTAAGTCTACCCTTTACCGTAAGATAAAATCGATGACGGGAATGACTCCTTTGGACTTTATACGGAATATTAAGATGAAGCGTGCCTGCATGATGTTGTTCAGCCGCTCGCATACTATATCCGAGGTGGCGTATGCTGTAGGATTCAACAGCCCCAAATACTTCACCCGGTGCTTCAAGGATGAATTCGGTGTGACGCCGAGTGAATATCTTCAGAAAAACACCCCTTAATTTTTAGTATATAAATGCTACATACAGGGGTAAAATCCTGTTATCAAGGGGTAAATTCGGGTCATGACAGAATCTCTCCCCTTCTATAAATGATTTCTGTACCTTCTTTTTCATAAGATATGAGTTGATTTGTTGTCAGATACCCAAACTTAAATCAAACATAGTTATGAAGAACCTCAGTATCCGTCATGGAAAATCATCCGGAAACAAATCAGTACTATTACTTACTGTATTAGCATTAGGCGCCGGATTCTCTTCTTTGTCTGCCCAGACAAATGCCGCAAGTGATCAGATAACGGCACAACCTGCTGCTGACCGCATTGTACCTTTCCGCCTCAGTGAACAAGGAGTAGTCCGCCCTGTGGAATGGGGATTGGATACGGCTTGGGAAGATGAGGGAAATATCCGCCGTGGCCAGGGATTTATGGAAACAGTAGATATAGTGCGCGTTTCTTTTCGCCCCACTGATCCCATTGTGGATGGAGATTTGGGAGCTGATCAGAAAGAACATATACAAACACGACTTGGTTTACTGGACTTTGTCTCTCCTAAACCCAAGTTAGCTATAAATAGCGATCACCCTAAGATTGACGATTCTTATAAAGGTAACGCCCAGGCTTGGGCTCAGATGATGGATTTGCATACTCGTTATTTTCAGGATGCAGGATACGAGGTGATTTCAGTGGCTCCATTTAATGAACCGGATTATACCTATACAGGACAAGGCACTAAAGCGGATTTCTATAAGATTGCTGTGGAGTTGAGAGCGAATCCCCGTTTCGAGAATATTCGGATTTGTGGGGGAAATACTCTGAATTGTGATGAAGCACTGCCGTGGTATAACTACCTCAAAGAGCAACTTGATGAGGGAAATACCCATCAGCTTGCCGGTGAATTCAATGGTTACGCTGATTTCTACGAGACGGTTCGCAAGGATGGAAAAATGGCCATGAATGATGAGATGCACAACGTGATGGAGGCGATGGTGGGTCTGGAGTATGGGTTGCAGACCGGTATCTGGTGGGGAAGTGCGGAGTATGCCCGTGGTGAATTCTGCAAGATTAGCCGGGGTGGAGAACGGCTGGCATATGCTGAACATCGTCCTAATTGGACGGCAGCTTCTGTCTATCGGTCTAAGGATGGCAGTAAGGTTCAGGCTTTTGGAGGCGTTTCGGAACGTCAGGCTAAAACGACAACCTATCGTTTTGTATCCAAAGAGAAGGATGTATTCTATGACGGATATGGTCCGCAGCGTGAGTTCTATTTGGAAATGCCCGGAGGAATTTCTTATCAGGACAAAGAACAGCAGAATGCCGAACGGGTGGTCAATATTACTTGGGGAGAAGATATTCAGCCGGTGATAGACGGACAGTATGTACTGATAAACCGGAGTACTCAGCGGGCAGTTGAAATAACCCAGGGCAACACGGCGGAGGGCACCAACGTGAAGACCGGAAAGTTTGACGCTTCCAAGGCTTATCAGCGTTGGTATGTCCGTCCGGTTTCCAGCCGTATCGGTGGAGATTTCAGCTATTTCTGTATTACGTCTCCCATAAATGGGATGTCATTCGACATCTGGAATTGGTCGTTGGAGGACGGTGGGAATATCGCCATCTATGGTGCCAGTAATGGCAGCAATCAGCAGTGGGCATTGGAGTATGCCGGAGATGGATGGTTTTATATCCGTAGTCGCCACAGTGCTTTGTATTTGGAAGAAGGAGAGGACGCTTTCAATGTGCAGCAAGGTACGAAAAAAGGAAGTAATGATGAACGGCTGCAATGGCGTCTGGTACCTGCCCCGGCTTCTAAAATTGAAATCAAATCTTTAGCTACTCCAACCGGACTGACGACGGAAAGGCAATCTGCATCTGTTTTGTTGAAGTGGAACAAACAATCCGATGCTACAGAATACACTGTGCTACGTTCCGAAACATCCGGTGGAGCTTACGAGATCATTGCGCGTAATGTAAAAGAAACCAGTTTTGTAGATCATAAGGCCTTAGCGGGGAAGAGCTATTATTACACGGTGAAAGCCAATGATAATTGTCTGAACAGTTCGCCGAAGTCACAGGAAGTAACTGCCACTATTACTGATGTGCATGCCTTAGTAGCACATTATGCTTTTGATGGAGATTTACTGGACGAGACGGAAAATTTGAATCATGGTGCATCCCTGAAAAAAGCAACGTTTACTGATGGAAAAATAAACAAAGCTGTACAACTTAACGGCTCAACGGAATTTCTGCAATTACCCACGGATATTGCCAATCATCAGAATCTGACAGTTTCTACTTGGGTGAAGTGGGATGGTGGTGCAGACTGGCAACGTGTCTTCGACTTTGGTAGTGGTGAAGATCAATATATGTTCCTTACTTATAGTTCCAATATACAGTCTCTTCGTTTTGCAATGAAAAACGGTGCGGAAGAACAGGCTCTGGAAACCGTTTTACCTTCCCCCATACGCATTGACAATTGGGTACATTTGGCATTAACTATCGGAGAAGCGGAGGTACGGATTTATGTGAATGGAGAACTGGCTGTTTCATCCGGGGATATTACTATCCGTCCGATGGATATCCGTCCCTGTCTGAACTATATCGGTCGTAGTCAGTTTGTATCCGATCCGATGTTTAAAGGAAGTATCGATGATTTCAGAGTTTATAATTATGAGTTATCAGCAGAGGATATAAAGAAAGTAGCCCAGGGGGAATCGGTAGGTATCATTACTTTGCAGATTTCCGATGATGAATTGTTTATCGGCCCTTTGCCTGCCGATCAGAAACTACAGGTTACTTATACACCTGCCCAGCCATCGGGTAGAGTATCTCTCAGTATTTATAATATGCAGGGAGTTCCGGTACTTTCTCATGAGGCGGCTGGTTCCGGTGTTACTACGTTGGATGTATCCGGACTCCCTACCGGTCTATATCTGTTGAGGCTTGTTGATAACAACCGGTCAGTTACACGTAAGTTTGCAGTGAGGCATTAAATAAGTAGGGTATAAAATCCTTTCATCAGGGTATAAAAACGTTTCATGAAAGGATTTTGCCCCTTCGATAACCTGTTTTTGTGCCTATCTTCTAATTAAATATCACTTGCTTTGCCCTTGGATAATTAAACTTAGATCATATTAGTATTATGAGAACAGTAAGCAAATTACTTCTTTCTTGTGTGATGTTATTCACATTATTGCCGGACGCTGCGCTTCATGCATCCGACCGGAAGACTCTTTTTGACAGTAACTGGAAATTTCATTTAGGCATCGTAGCCAATGCCGAACAACCGGAATATAATGATAGTCGTTGGAGAGTTCTTGATCTTCCCCATGACTGGAGCGTTGAACCATTGTCTTTTCAAAAACAAGGCATTACTACCGGCCCTTTCTCTCGCATGAGCGAAGGTGACATCGATACGGGACAGACCGTTGGCGGTGAAGGCTGGTACAGAAAAGAACTCACTCTTGCAGGAAGCGATGCTGATAAACGTATTGTCCTCTATTTTGAAGGAGTATACAATCAGTCCGAGCTATGGATCAATGGTAAGAAAGCCAACTACAATGTTTATGGATATACCTCTTATCGTGTAGACATCACTCCTTATCTGAATGCTCCCGGTACTCCGAACGTGATTGCCATGAAAGTGGTGAACGCCGGACGCAATAGTCGCTGGTATGCCGGTTCGGGCATCTTCCGCCATGTATGGTTGATAAAAACAAATAAACTCTATCTGGATAAATGGGATACTTTCGTCAATGCTTCCGAACTGCAGAAAAAGGAAGCTGTGATTAAATTATCTACTATTGTACATAACGAGGGCCTGCAAAATCAATCAGGTAAAATAGGTATTAAAATATATTCGCCTGCCGGAAACGAAGTGTTTTCTACTTCACAGGACGTGATGCTCTCTGAAGGAACTCCGGTGGCCACATCTTTCTCTCTTAAAAAGCCCGAGTTATGGTCAATAGATACCCCTGTGCTCTATACAGCGGAAGTATCCCTCTCTTCAGACGGAAAGGAATATGATAAGATATCTGTTCCTTTTGGTATCCGCACCCTTTCTTTCTCTGCTGAGAAAGGTTTCCTGCTGAATGGTAAGCCGATGAAGCTGAAAGGCGGTTGTATACATCATGATAACGGACTTTTGGGAGCCGCTGCTATTGATCGTGCTGAAGAGCGGAAAGTGGAACTGATGAAAGCTAACGGTTACAATGCCGTCAGATGTGCCCACAATCAAGTATCTGAGCATTTTCTGGATGCTTGCGACAGATTAGGTATGCTGGTGATTCATGAGACCTTTGACCAATGGCAGAAAGCTAAACGCGAGCAGGACTATCATCAGTTCTTCGATGAGTGGAGCGACTGGGATTTGGCTGCATCTGTCCGTCGTGACCGGAATCATCCCTCTATCATTATGTGGAGTATCGGTAACGAGGTAGAGCAACGTGCTGATGAACCTGAGGGAGACTTGATTTCCAAAAGACTGGTGAATACCGTCCGCAAGTACGATACATCCCGTTTCACAACCATCGGTTCCAATGACTTCTGGGACAGACGCCAGTTTAGTTGGGACAAAGATTCCTACCGGATATTCAGGAATTTGGATGTGGCAGGCTACAATTATATCTGGTGGAAATATGAGAGCGATCATGCTGCCTATCCCGATCGTGTGATCTATGGTAGTGAGTCTTATCCGAAAGAAGCTGCCCAGAACTGGAATTTGGTAGAAAAGCATCCTTATGTAATAGGTGATTTCGTGTGGACCGCTATTGACTATCTGGGTGAAGCCGGATTGGCTCATGCCTTGTATCTGAAAGAGGGCGAGCATGATACGCAGTTTATGGGTTGGCCTTGGTATAATGGTTGGTGCGGTGATATTGACCTTTGTGGCGACAAGAAGCCTCAATCTTATTATCGTGATGTGTTGTGGCGCGAGCGTCCCATTACTATGGCAGTCCATGCCCCTGTTCCCGAAGGCAAGAAAGAAGTGGTGAACGGTTGGGGCTGGCCCAATGAGTTGGTGAGTTGGAATTGGACGGGCTGCGAAGGAAAAGTGATGAAAGTAAACGTATACAGCCGTTCTCCGAAAGTGAAACTCTATCTGAACGACAAGCTTATCGGAGAAAAAGAAACGGGTAAAGAGAACTACACAGCTACCTTCGATGTACCCTATGAACCGGGAACTTTGAAAGCAGTGAACTCAAAAGGTAAGGAGGAATTCGTATTAAAGACTACCGGAGACCCTGCGGCTATCCGTTTGATTGCCGACCGCAGTAAAATAAAGGCTTGCAAGAATGATCTTTCCTACGTCAAGATTGAGCTGGTGGACAAGAATGGAAACGTAGTTCCCGAAGCTTCTCTGCCTGTCAAAATCGAATGTACGGGTAAAGGAACCGTCATAGCAGGTGGAAATGCTGCCTATGCCGATATGGAAAGTTTCCGTTCACTTACTCCAAATACATTCAGGGGAAGGGCCATTGCCATCGTTCAGCCTGATGGAGAAAAGGGAGACATACAGGTAAAGGTCTCTGCAAAAGGGTTGGAAGATGCTTCCATAGTAATAACAACCTACTAAAAAGCGATAGTAAGATAAGTTTTGCGAAGAAACTGGCATAAACCTGTATAAGTACTTAGGTATACATTTTCTTGTATATTATCTTTGCAGGGTTTATGCGATTTTTTTCTGTCGCAGATATTATTATATATAAGCGCTGTGAAACAAGATAAATATCGGAAAAGATAATAAAAGAAGCTAACTTAATTTTTAAACTTTAATCTAGTAAGATGATGAAATCAGTATTAGTAAGAAACAATCGGAGAGTCCTTGCCGGCCTGCTCGTTTGCACTGGTTTTATTTGCAATTATCCCTCTTCTGCCTTTGCGGAATCGGATAATTCTTCAGTGCAAATAACGACTCAAAGTACAACACCGCAGAAACGTACTTTGGTAGGAACTGTAGTTGACTCCTCTACCGGAGAGACTTTGATTGGTGTAAATGTGAAAGTGCAAGGTGAAGATGGAGGTACCATTACCGACATTGATGGTAAGTTTCAGATTTCCGTAACGAGTAAGACGGAACTGGTATTTTCTTATATCGGTTACAAAACGCAGACACTGATGGTAGGTGACTTGGGTGTAATGACCGTGAAGCTTGCATCGGACAATGAAATGTTGGATGAAGTAGTGATTGTAGGTCAGGGTACACAGAAAAAAGTATCTGTAACAGGTGCTATTGCTACCGTGAAAGGATCTACATTAAAGGCACCTTCTTCTTCATTGACCAGTTCACTTGCCGGAAAACTTGCCGGTGTGGTATCCATGGTGAACAGTGGTGAACCGGGTTCTACTTCAGAATTTTATATCCGTGGTATCAATACGTTCGGTGGTGTGGCTACTCCGTTGATTTTGTTGGATGGCATCGAAATTTCATCTGCCGATCTGAACCGTATCCCGGCAGAATCCATCGAAAGCTTTTCTTTATTGAAAGACGCTTCGGCAACTGCTATCTACGGTAACCGCGGTGCAAACGGTGTAATGCTGGTAACTACGAAGAAGGGGCAGGAGAATACGAAAGCTACTATCAATGTTTCATTGGAAGCTTCTTACTTCCGTCCGACAAATGTGCCGAAATTTGCTGATGGCGCTACCTATATGCGGGCTTACAATGAAGCGGAACAGGCCAGAAGTTTGACCCCGATCACCTCTCCCAAGTATAGTGAAGACCAGATTCTGAATACGGAATTGGGCACTAACCCTTATGCATATCCCGATGTAGACTGGTTCGATCAGATATTCCGTTCGGGTAATTATAACCAACGTGCTAATGTGAATGTATCGGGTGGTGGTTCGCGTGTAACTTACTATATGAGCCTCCAGGCTAACCATGATACAGGTCTCCTCGATGCACCGGATTACTTCTATAATCCCAATATCAACCAGTGGCAATATAATTTTCAGAACAACATTTCCTATAAACTGACCAATACCACTACCATTGATTTGCGCATGATGGCACAGATCGGTAATATGCAAGGTCCTAACTATAATATAGGCAATGACTTGTACAAGAGGGTTATGCGTACCAATCCGGTGGAATTTCCCGCTTATTTTCCACAGCAGGATGGGGATGACGGTTTCATTCGCTTTGGTGGTGCAGAGATTAAACCGGGCGTATTGGGAATAAATCCGTATGAATATATGATGAGTTCTTTCAAGGAAGTAAACTTCAATACCCTGAATACTTCATTGGCTTTGAATCAGGACTTGAGTGTTATTACCAAAGGATTGAGCCTGAAAGCACTGGTGAATTTTAAAAACTGGTCGGAAACTTCATATACCCGTAGTATCAAGTCTAATATATATAAGGTGAAAGATGGTTCCTATAATCCTGAAACCGGCGAATATGATTATCAGTTGTTGCAGACCGGAGATCAGTTCCTGAGCCAATCCGGCATTGGTCGTAATTCGGACCAGACTTTCTACTTCGATGCCCGTCTGGACTGGAAACGTAGTTTCGGTGATCACAACCTGACAGCAATGGCAATGTATATGATGCGTGAATATCGTAGCGATGTATTGCCGAACCGTAATCAAGGTTATTCCGGTCGTGTGACTTACGATTATGCCAGTAAATATCTGGTTGAGTTCAACTTTGGCTATAATGGTTCCGAACGCTTGGCTGCCGGTCATCGTTTTGAGTTCTTCCCGGCTGTGTCAGCAGGTTGGGTAGCAAGTTCTGAAAACTTCTGGGAGCCGATAAGCAAGTATATCAATCACTTCAAGATCAGAGGTTCTTACGGTTTGGTAGGTAGTGATGCCTTTGCCAGTGGAGCTCCACACTTCCTCTATCAGAATAATATTGGTATTGGCTCAGCACACAACTTCTGGACCGGACTTCCTACGAGTGAAATCAGCAAGAAAGGTCCCGGATTCTATGTATTAGCGGTGCAGGACGCAGGTTGGGAACATGTGAAGAAGTTCGATATCGGTTTCGACATGATGTTGTTTAACCAGCTGAACATTACATTCGACTATTTCCATGACAAACGTGAACGCATCCTGATGTCACGTGCTTCCTGGCCTTCTATGTTGGGATATTGGGGATCAAAACCCTGGAGTAATATTGGTGAAGTAGAAAACCAAGGTTTCGAGTTAAGCCTGAACTGGACGAAACAGTTTGGAAAAGACCTGACGTTAGATCTTCGCGGTAACTTTACCTACAATCAGAATGAATATAAATATGTGGATGAACCCAGTTATCCGTATGTTTGGCAAACCAATACCGGCAAACCGTTGAACACTGTTAAAGGTTATATTGCCGAGGGATTGTTCACAAGCGAAGAAGAAATTGCCAACTCACCGGACCAATCACAACTGGGTGCCAACATCATGCCGGGTGATATCAAATACCGTGATATAAACGGTGACGGACAAATTACTACTGAAGACCAGGTGATGATTTCATCTTATGACTGGCATCCCCGTATCCAGTATGGTTTCGGTTTGAATATTGTCTACAAGAACTTTGACTTAGGTGTGTTCTTCAATGGTTCGGCTAAACGTAAGATAATGATCAACAGTGGAATCGCTCCCTTCCTTTCTGGCGGTGGAGATGGTGAAGAAGGTGAAACACTGGCCCGAAATCTGATGCAGTGGATTGCAGACGACCATTGGTCAGTAGACAATCCGAATCCGAATGCAGCATATCCCCGTTTGGGTTTGACCAAAGCCGATGTTACCAATAACATTCAGCCCAGTACATTCTGGCTGCGCAACGGAAACTTCCTCCGCTTCAAGACGTTGGAAATTGGCTATCGACTGCCTTATTGCCGTATCTATCTCAGTGGCGATAACCTGGCGGTATTCAGCCCATTCAAATTATGGGATCCTGAATTGGCATGGAATGCTTATCCGTTGTCACGCACGTTCAATCTGGGCGTTCAATTTACATTCTAAGAAACAATCTAATACATTATTGAAGTATGAAACTAACATATAAAATATCCCGAATGGCGCAGGTATTGATAGCTTCCTGCTGCCTGGTATCATGCAATTATCTAGATGTCATTCCGCCTGCACAGGCTGATTTTAAAGACACCATGAAAGATGAAGAAGCTACATTGTCTTTCTTGTATACTTGCTATGGCGGTACTCCGCGTTCTACTCCTTATCATTATCATGCTTTTGAGCAGTCTGCTGATGAGATTATTCAGCCTTATGCTTACTCCAACTGGCAGCAACAAGTGGCGTGGGGAACTATTTCTCCGGCATATTCCAACGGTTGGGGAGGGGATGATATGAATATCTGGATTCCCAGTTATAACTGGTTAGGGTATGTACACCATTTCCTGAGCCTGATTGATGACTTGCAACCAGTGGGAGTTACGGCAGAAGATAAAGAAGAGTACAAAGGTGAATGTTATTTCCTGGAGGCTTATTATCATTTCCGTGTGCTTCAAGCTTTCGGTCCCTGTCCTATTATTCCTGAGAAAGTAGACCCGAATGTTACCAGTTCAGACCTTCCAGGACGTTCACACTTCGATTACTGTGTGAATTTTATCGTGGGCAAGCTGGATGATGCAGCCCGTGCACTTCCTGCAACACGTCCTAACAATGAATTGGGTCGTGCCACTTCTACTATGGCTAAGGCCTTGAAAGCCCGTATATTATTGTATGCCGCTTCTCCGTTGTGGAACGGTTCGTTCCCCAATCCGGAATGGAAGAATAAGAATTATGAGACAGACGGTTATGGTAACGAACTGGTAAGTTCCAGTTACGACCGCGAGAAATGGACACGTGCCCTTACTGCTTGTCAGGAAGCCTTGACTGCTGCTAAGGAAGCCGGTTATCAACTCTTTGACATTGAAACGGCAAACAAGAAAGCTGACCGTGACGGAATAGCTCTTCCTTTCATCCCGGGACGTGAAGAAGACACTGAGGAAAACCGTGAGTTCAAAGAACGTGTACGCATGTTCCAATATATGGTTACTGCCAATGAAGGCGATAATAACAAGGAACTGATTTGGGCACAACGTATTGAACTGGACGCTCAGAATGGCGGAGAAGGTACGGATTGTCGTTTGCCGAACAAAGTAGTGAAGAGAAGTAATGGAGTTTATGTAGGAGGTTGGGCAGCTATGGCACCGACGTTGTATTCTGTACAGCACTTCTATACTGAGAACGGTAAGTTGCCGGCACAGGACCCCAATTTCTATCCTGAGGAAGAATGGTATACCCGTTTCTATGAAGGCGCTCAAAGCCCTGCTCTGGCAACCAATAATCTGGACGGTGAAGATGTGAAGAATGACATTATCAAGATGCACGCTAAGCGTGAAGCCCGTTTCTATGCGTGGATTGTATTTGACGGTACTCAATACAGCTCGAAGATTAATAATGGCAATCCGTTGTGGATTAACCTGAAAAATACCAATACAAACGGATATAACACAAGTAATACCCGTAACTGTGCGGGAACCGGTTATCTGTCGAAGAAGTTCATTGATCCTAATATTTACTTTGGTGCCGATGGTACCCGTCAGCACACAGCTCCCCGGCGTCCGTTGATTCGTATGGCCGAACTTTACCTGAATCTGGCAGAATGCTATGCAGCGTTGGATAATGAGGGTGAAGCCCTTGCTAATCTGAATGAGATTCGTCGCCGTGCCGGTATTTCCGAACTGACTGGAAGTGATGTAACAGGCAGCATGACTCTGACTGACTGGGTGCGCAATGAACGGTTCGTTGAACTCTTCGAAGAGGGACATCGCTACTATGATCTGCGTCGTTGGGCAATTGCTCCTCAGATGTTGAAAGCCGGTATGCGCTACGGTCTGGATGGTCTTCGTGTGAATCCGAGTTTTGAGGACTTCAACAAACCGACCCTGGTTAACCAACCGTTCAAGTGGGATGACAAATTGTATTTGATGCCCGTTTGGTCAAGAAGTGACATGGATGAGCTTTACAGTAACCCTCAGTTAGTACAGGCACCCGGATATTAATCAATCTCTAATAACAAAGCTTTATGAAAATAAGAACAATATTGTTGATGGGTGGCCTGGTGCTACTGGGTGCCTGCAGCGAATCAAAATATGATTTGGACCAACTGGTACCGGAAGAGTACCATAAAATACTGTATGTGAATAATAGCGGTAAGCAGGATCTTACGTTGTATGATACGGATGAAGATAATAAGTATACTCTTTCCGTAGTTAAGTCCGGAAGTGATCCCAGTCTGACTGCCAGTGTCAAAGTCAGTGTGCTGACGCAAGCGGAACTTGACAAGGAATATAGCGAACCGGAAGGAACGAACTATAAGCTGATAGGTGAGAACTGTTATTCACTGGATGCAACCACGTTGGACTTTTCGTCTGCCGACCGGTATAAGCTGGTAAATATCTTCCTGAAACCTCAGAGTGTAAAAGCAGCTATGGAGACTGATCCGGAAGCCGTATGGGTATTACCTTTACAAGTAACCAGTGAAACAGACTCTATCAATGCCGAGAAGAATGAATTGTTCCTGAAACTGACAGGGGTGATTACACCTGCCATTGGTTTTGCCAATTCGGATGTAGAAGTGAAACAATTGGAGTATGGTTCTGTCTCTACATTTACGGAGAAAGTAAAATTCGGTCTTGATACAGATAATAAATGGGATTTGGAATGTCGATTTGTAGTTGATGAGGAATATATTGCAGAGTACAATGCAGATAATGGAACGAACTTCAAGGCTCTGCCTGAAGGAACTTATACTGTTCCGGAGATGATAACCCTTCCCAATGGCACTACGAATATGGAACTGGAAGTTACCATTAAAGGCGACCAGTTGGCAACGGGAGACTATATGCTGCCCGTTAAGATTGTGGAAGTTTCTCAGTTTGAGATATCTGAAGCAAAGGCTGTAGCTCCGCTGGCATTCCGCATCATGGGCCATAAGCTGAGTCGCACCGGATGGACGGCAGAAGCCGACACGGAAGAGTTGACGGGTGAAGGTGCCGGAAATGGTGTGGCCGGATGTGTGCTGGATGATAATCTTTCCACTTTCTGGCATTCTACCTGGCAGACCGGTAACAGAATTCCTCTCCCGTATGAGCTGATTATCGATACTAAGAAGGAATATACTTTCACTCAGCTTGCCTTGATGCAAAGACAGCATGATAGTAACAGAGATACGAAGGCCGGTGAATTCTATATTAGTTCTGATAAGGAGAACTGGACAAAGGTAGGAGCATTCAATATGCAACAGATACTCGAAGCTCAGACTTTTGCTGTGACTCCGACAAAGGGACGCTACATTAAGATAAAGATGACGGATAGCTTTAGAGACGGATATTGCTCTTTGTCAGAAGTCTATGCGTATGGCTTGGAATAAGCAGATTGCAATAACTGATTTATAACAATAGTGAAAGAGAGATAGGGACTCTTTTCCCTCGAAAGAGAGAAAGACGAACTATCTCTTTTTTATTCAGTAAAATAGAAAAGGATGAGATACAAAGTGTTATTACTGGTCTTTACAGTAGTATGTGCTTCGTGTGCACAGCGTGCGGACATAAATTACAGAATTGTTACCGAACAACCCTTGCAGGTGATGGAACATTTCGGTGCTTCGGATGCCTGGAGTATGCATGTTTTGGGAAAATGGCCCGAAGAGAAACAAAAACAGATAGCCGACTGGTTGTTCAGTACTGAAAACGACGCGAACGGGAAGCCCAAAGGTATCGGTCTTTCCCTGTGGCGGTTCAATCTGGGTGCAGGGAGCACGGAGCAGGGCGACGCCAGCCAGATTGGTTCTCCCTGGATGCGTACCGAATGTTTCTTGCAGCCGGACGGGAGTTATAACTGGGATAAACAGGAAGGTCAACGCAACTTCCTTCGGTTGGCGAAGGAACGCGGAGTCAGTAAATTCCTCGCTTTTCTGAATTCCCCTCCCGTTTATTTCACTCAAAACGGACTTGCCACTAATACCGGACGCGATGGTACACTCAATCTGAAGAATGAACACTATGAAGACTTTGCCCGTTTCCTGGCAAACGTGATAAAGGGAGTTGAAAAGAAAGATGGCATCAAGTTCGATTATCTTTCTCCCTTCAATGAACCGGATGGACACTGGAACTGGATCGGTCCCAAGCAGGAAGGCACTCCGGCTACAAAGAAAGAGATAGCCCGGGCCGTACGCCTTATCAGTAAAGAGTTTGTAAAGGAAGGTATTCATACGGGAATCACCATTTGTGAAGCATCAGATTACCGCTGCATGTTCGCTACCCATATGACCGACCATGAACGCGGATATGAGATACAATCTTTCTTCTGCCCTGATAGCGTGGATACTTATCTGGGCAATACCCCGAATGTGCTCCCTCTTATTTCAGGACATAGCTACTGGACTACTACCCCACTGAACATGCTGCGTGATTATCGCCTCCGGTTGCGGAATACGTTGGATACATACGGTGTGGACTTCTGGCAGTCCGAAACCTGTATCATGGGTAATGACGAGGAAATCGGTGGCGGACATGGATTTGACCGAACCATGAAGACCGCACTTTATGTGGCGCGTATCATTCACCACGACATCGTTTATGCAGGTGCTCGTAGTTGGCAATGGTGGCGTGCCATTGGCGGTGATTACAAAGACGGACTGATCCGTGAGTATACAGACTCCGATTTACAAGACGGCAGGGTGGAAGACTCCAAGCTGATGTGGATATTGGGGAACTACAGCCGCTTCATACGTCCGGGCGCTGTACGTATGTCTGTTGAAACTACTGATAAAGAAGGAAAAGCTATCCGGGATGGCGATACCGATCAGCAGGGATTAATGTGTTCTGCCTATCGGAATGCCAACGGGCAATGGGCAATGGTGGTCATCAACTATGCCGACCGGGAACAGGAATTCACTGTCGATGTAAACGATCCGAAGGTGCAGTCATGGCAAGGTTATCGTACGTCGGATGTAGCCGGAGAAGACCTTTTGCCTGTTGGAAAGCTGAAGAATAAAAAGGTAGCGGTGATCCCCGCCCGTTCGGTAACAACATTTGTTTCCGGAAACTGATGCATAATAAAACTTTAGTTATCAGTTCCGAAATTAGCTGAGAATTGCGATTATGAATTGAAATGTCCACCTATTTGATGTTTTTATATACCCTGTTCTTGGAAGATATAGTTTATTTTTGCATGTGGAACATTATATATCTAATACCGATAAATAAACAGGCTTATGAAAAAGATTTTTTTACCCTTCGCCGCGGTTGCTCTTTTGTTGAGTTCCTGCAAGGACGCTACGCCGAAGGAAGAACTTGTAATCAACCTACAAGAGAAAGGTGCTGAAGTTGCGCCATCCATGTATGGTATCTTCTTCGAAGAGATTAACCATGCGGGCGACGGTGGCTTGTATGCCGAACTGGTGAAGAACCGTAGTTTCGAGGAACTGGAAATGCCCGAAGGTTACTATGCCGAGGGTGATGTGCTGCATCCGAAGAAAGTGTGTAACCACATTTCGGGTGAAGTGAGAGAAGGAAGTTTCCGCTGGACTACCGAACCGGTGCCAGGCTGGACTCTGAACACAAAGGATGCTGCGGAAATGAAACTGACCAAGGAACAACCCAAGTTCTCCACGGCTCCGAACAATCTGAAGGTAACCATTAAAAATGCTTCAACTCCTGTTCGCCTGGTAAACGAAGGATACTGGGGGATGAATCTGGTGAAAGACAACTCTTATCAGTTGCGTACCATTATCCGCCCTGCTTCCGATTACAAGGGAAAAGTGACTGCCCTGTTACTGTCCGAGCAAGGTGAAGTGCTGGCTTCCGCTCCTGTTGATATAACTGCTGCCGGACAATGGAACGACCTGAACCTGGCAATGCAACCTACGGCAACTTCTGCCAAAGGAAAGCTTGCTTTGGAATTTGACGCTCCGGGTACAGTCTATGTAGATTATGTTTCCCTCTTCCCCGAAAAAACTTTCCGCGACCGTCCGAATGGACTGCGGAAAGATGTAGCTGAAATCTTGGAAGGATTGCACCCCGCCTTTGTACGCTGGCCCGGTGGCTGTGTGGTAGAAGGTATCTCGTTGGAGAACCGTTTTGAATGGAAGAAGTCTCTGGGCGATCCTGCCGCACGGTCGGGAGAATACAGTACCTGGGGCTATCGTTGTTCGTACGGTTTCGGCTATCACGAAATGTTGCAGTTCTGTGAAGATATCGATGCAAAGGCAATGTTCGTCTGCAACGTCGGTCTGGGTTGCCAGTATCGCATGGGAGACGCTTCACCGGAGAGTAAGATAGATTACTATCTGGACGATTGCATGGATGCCATCGAGTATGCTATCGGTGACGTGACTACCGAATGGGGTGCCAAGCGTGCCGAACAGGGCCATCCCGAACCTTTCCCGTTGCAATACGTGGAGATTGGTAATGAGAACTGGGGCGATGAGTATGACAAACGTTTCGATATCTTCTATACAGCTATCAAAGCGAAATATCCCGAGTTGATCCTGATTTCCAATCACGGTTTGGGTGGAACGGGTAAGATTGCCAAAACGGATATGATCGACCCGCACTGGTACGTGAATCCGGAATTCTTCTTCCAGAACACGACTGTCTTTGATAACCATCCGCGTGGAAAATACGATGTCTATGTAGGTGAATATGCTTGTAACGCCAATGTAGGCGGTGGAAATATGCGTGCCGCCCTCTCGGAAGCCGCCTTTATCTCCGGTATGGAGCGCAACGGCGATCTGGTGAAGATGACTTCGTATGCCCCGCTTCTGGAGAACCGGAACGACCGTTCATGGGCTGTCAACCTCATTTGGCTGGATACGGACCAGGTATTGGGGCGCAGTTCTTACTATGTACAACAGATGGCGGCTGAAAACCGTCCGACCTACAATGTAAAGAGCAATATGACTATGAGTACTCCACGGATAGCCGATTATAATGAAGGACGTTTCGGCTTCGGCTCCTGGCATACACAAGTTGAATTCAAGGACGTGAAACTGACCGGAGCAGATGGAGCGCCCATTGATATTGATCTTAACAAGGCGGTGAAGAAAGAAGGCGAATGGAGTCTGGATAACGGTCTGCTGAAGCAAACATCTCTGAGAGAACCTGCGAAATACATTGTCGATGGCTTCAATGGCAACCAGTTTACACTGGAGTTCAAGGTTCGCAAAGAAGGCGGTAACGAAGGTTTCTTCCTCTATTTCGGCTTGTCGGAAGACAGTAACAAAGGCTTTGTGTATAACGTTGCCGGATGGAACAATGGAACGACGGCTGTAGAAGAAGTCACGGGCGGACGCACTTCCGGTGTGGCAGGCGACCGGGTACCTCAGAGCCTCGAAACCGATAAATGGTACGACGCGAAACTGGTGGTTACTCCTCAGAAGAGCGAACTCTTTATGGATGGCAAACTGATATTGGCCCATGCCCCGGAGACGACTCCGCTTCAGTTCTTCTCTTCCGGTTATGATGAAGCAACTGGTGAGGTGATCGTGAAAGTAGTGAACTCAGAGGCTCAGCCCTATCCGTTACGGATCAAACTGGATGGAGTGGACGACGTGGAAAAGACCGGTAAAGTGATTTCTCTGTCCGCAGCCAGTGACATGGATGAGAACTCGTTTGAAGAACCAATGAAGATCTCTCCGAAGGAAAGCGAATACAAAGGCTTTGGAAAGAGCTTCGATTATACCTTCCCGCCATTCTCATATACTATATTGAGAGTGAAGGCGAAATGATAAGTATAGAGGCGCTTTTGATGCAATACGTCATCAAAAGCGCCTTTTTTTTGACTTATGCCGTTTGCTGAAAGCCTGAAATAGAATTGTACCGCAGAATGGAATGCATATACATGCGGCAGATTTGCATGATTTCTTATCCTTATGCAAGCTTTATGCAATGAGTATAGTTTTTGGACAGATCATACAGGTATTCCGGATGAACGGAACAAGTATTCTTGTTGAGCATAACAAGCATTCCGGACGAGCGGAGCATGCATTCTTGTTGAATGGAACGTCTATTCTTCTGAAACGGAGCATCTATTCCGGACAAAACGGACCGGCTTTCAACATAACAGGATTGTCCGTATTTTTGTATCATTCTATTAGTTAAGCAGATGCGATTTTTCTTTTGTATATTTCCGATGTACTTGTACTTCGGGGCTAAAGAAATGATTCTCGATGGCTTAGGAATGCAAAATGTCACAATGTAACTTCGTATTCCGGACGGTTCATCTGCCGGATAGGTTTTGTTTTTTAAGCCCGGTTTTGTCCGGTTATGAATGAAAAGGCTTATATTTGCATTGCCGTACCTTTTTTAATTTAATACACTTGACGGTCAATGACAATAGATCTGAATTTTTTTAATAAGTTCTTTATTGACTATCAGCAGCGCTTCGTTCACTTTGCCTGTACCTATGTGCACGATGAAGCCGTTGCCGAAGACTTTGTCATTGAGTCCATGATGTATTACTGGGAAAATAAAGACCGCTTGCCTGCCGATACCAATATTCCGGCTTATGTACTGACCACTATCAAACATAAATGCATTGACCATCTGCGTCACCAGCAAATCCGACAGGACGTTTCGGATGAAATCTCCCAAATCTATGCCTGGGAGCTGTCCGGCAGAATCGTTACATTGGAAGACTTTGAACCTTATGAGGTCTTTACGGCAGAGATACAGGAGATTGTTGATAGGACTCTGGATAGCCTGCCCGAACAAACCAGACGTATTTTTAGGATGAGCCGTTATGAGAATAAGTCTCATAAAGAAATTGCTGCTTTACTGGAAATGACAACCAAAGGCGTAGAGTTTCATATCTCTAAGTCTACCAGGGAGTTACGCTTGGCCCTGAAAGATTACCTGCCCGTCTCTTTACTCTTTTTCTACCTCAACTGAAAAAAGTTTGTTTTTCTACTAGGGAATATTTCCCGTGGTTCGCTATTACTATAGATACACAAATAAAAGTATGTATGGATAAAGACTTATTATATCGTTTTTTTGAAGGTCGTGCTTCCGTAGAAGAAATGAGATTAGTGAAAGAATGGTCGGAAGCCTCCGAGGAGAACAGCAAGCTGTTACGCCGGGAGCGCAAGCTGTTCAATGCCATCATTCTTTCGGGGCGCCTCGAACCATCTGACGGCCAAACTACACTCAGGAAGAAAAGAAACCATTTCGTCAGAGAGCTTCTGAAGATAGCTTCTGTTGTCGCGATAACGGTAGGCATAACGGCTGCATTGTTTTCAATAGGAGAAGATAAGGAGGATATGAATGTAGCCATGCAAACTATTACCGTGCCGGCCGGCCAGCGTGTGAACCTCGATTTACCCGATGGTTCAAACGTCTGGCTGAATGCCGGGACGACGATGAAGTATCCTGTTTCGTTCATGAAAGGCAAACGCGAAGTGATACTGAACGGAGAGGCTTATTTTGAGGTGGCACACAATGAGAAATCCCCGTTCGTGGTGCGGACACATGCTATGGATATAGAAGTGCTGGGCACAAAGTTCAATGTGGAGGCTTATTCGAAGAAAGCGGTATTTGAAGCATCGTTGATGCAAGGAAAAATCAGGGTGAAGTCGCCTCATAATGAAAAGACGGCTGTGGTACTCCTTCCCAATTATAAAACAACTCTGAAAGATGGCAGGTTGGTAGTGAGCAAGATTGATGATTACAATGTGTATCGTTGGAAGGAAGGTCTGTACTGCTTTAAGAGCAAGCGGTTCACCCAGATCATGGAAGATTTGGAAAGATATTATGACCTGAAAATCCAGGTGGATAAGAAGAGCATAGAAAGTGTGGCACTGACCGGAAAGTTCCGTATATCCGACGGATTGGACTATGCATTGCGTGTTTTGCAGAAGGATGTAGCCTTTACTTACCGGAGAGATAAAGATAATGACGTCATTTATATAAAGTAAATCGTAATATTAACCGGATTAAAACAAGAGATTAGCCTATGGAACAATACTGATGGAAAACAAGAAAGCCGATAGATGTTTGCCCCATCCACCGGCCCTGATTAACACAATTCAATTTATAAATCGTATTAATAACTCATTTACAAAGATATGAAAAACATTCCTTTGTCGGATATTTATTGCCCTAAAAATCCGCAATTAACATTATTATTTAGAATTATGAGAATATCAATATTCTTTTTGTTCTTCTGTGCTTTTAGCCTGATGGCGAAGAATAGTCACTCACAAAATGCACGGGTGACAATCAATCGAACCAATGTACAACTTGAATCTATACTGAATGAAATAGAGTCTCAGACGGATTATCTGTTCATTTATAAAGAAGATGTAAACGTAGAGGCGCGCAAAAGTATCCGGGCGGATAATGCAAAGGTATCGGAAGTACTGAATACATTGCTGGCAAACTCTCCTATCCGCTATAAGATGGAGGGAAATCATATCATCCTGACCAGACAGGCAGTGGCTGATGCACGTCAGGCCGGCGTAACGGGTGTGGTTACCGATGAATCGGGAGAACCTCTGATTGGGGTTACCGTTCTGGTGAAAGGTGGCAGCCAAGGCAGTGTGACAGACCTTGAAGGTAAGTTTACGCTGGTTGCCAATGTGGGCGATGTACTTCAGTTTAGCTATATAGGATATGTTTCACAGGAAGTGAAGCTGAAGGATCTGAAACTGTTGCGTGTGGTTCTGCGTGAAGATGCCAATTTACTGGACGAAGTCGTTGTAATCGGCTATGGCAGTATGAAAAAGAAAGACCTGACAGGGGCCATTACCCATGTGCAGGCTGAAAAGATGGCGAAAGAGAAACCGGCTACCATGCAGGATTTATTGCGTAGCGCGGCACCGGGACTGAACGTGGATCTGTCCAACGATGCCAAAGGCGGTGGTAATATGTTAGTGCGTGGACGTCGCTCTCTGAAGGGTGGAACCGGACCGTTGATTGTTCTGAACGGTATGATCTTTCAAGGTGATCTTTCTGAGATAAATCCGGTGGATATAGAGTCTGTAGACGTCTTGAAAGACGCATCATCGGCAGCCGTTTACGGAGCAAAGTCGGCTAACGGTGTGGTACTTGTTACTACCAAGAAAGGAACGGAGGAGAAACCGACTATCCGGTTCGATGCAAGCGTGGGTTTTGTGACCATGGGGGCTAACCGGGAGGTGTATAGTGCAGATGAGTATTTGCAATATCGTGCAGATTATGCGGCAAGCAGCAACGGGTTTGGAAATCAAGGCTATTACGTTAAGCCTACGGCCGAAAACCTGAATAAGTATAATCTTACCGAAGCGCAATGGCGTAGCTATGATGCCATAGGACAGGGTTCCACGAATATGGAAGACATCTGGTTGCAACGCATCGGTCTGGGAGAGATAGAGCGCGAAAACTATTATGCGGGTAGAACATACGACTGGTATGATGCCTCTTTTCAAACCGGATTGAGACAGGACTACAATGTAAGTCTGTCCGGTAAGACGTCCAACCTGAATTATTACTGGTCTTTAGGTTATCTGGACAGCGAAGGATTGGTGGTAGGAGACCGGTTTAAGAACTATCGTACCAATTTACGACTGGATGGAAAGATAGGTAACTTCATGGAGGCAGGTGTCAATCTGAATTTGCAGAGCCGGGAAGAAGGCTTCCAGGCGGTGAGTTGGGAAGGACAGATCGCTAATTCTCCTTACTCTACTCCATATTATAGCGACGGCATGCTGAACCCCTGGCCTATGGGAGAAAAAAATCAGGTAACGGGTGTGAACAGCCTTTACAATAACTCCATGTCATCCAAAGACGCAGGTACCCAGAATGTGACGGCGAATTTCTATGCTAAATTAAAACTGCCTTTCAACATTTCATATCAGTTCAACTTTGCACCCCGGTATAGTTGGAACCATTCAAGATACTGGAACAGTTCGCAAAGCGTCTTTGATAAAGACAACGGAGTTGCAGGCAGATCGACGGCCCGTTCCGTAGATTGGACACTGGACAATATGGTGAAGTGGAACTATACTTTCGCCAAGAAACATAATATAGACTTGACCTTGCTTCAGAGTGCCGAGAAATATGAAGTATGGGAAGAGTCAATGGTAGCTTCCGACTTTACCCCTTCGGATGTACTGGAATGGCATAACATGAAGACTGCGGGTAACAAAGAAATCAGTGCCAATGATACGAAACATACGGGTGCCGCATTGATGGCCCGTTTATTCTACTCTTATGACAACCGCTATATGCTGACCGCATCTGTTCGTCGCGACGGTTTCTCAGCTTTCGGTGCTTCCAATCCCTGGGCTACATTCCCCGCCATAGCCGTGGCATGGAGTTTCACGAATGAAAAGTTCTTCAAGTGGGAGCCAATGAGTAGCGGTAAGCTGCGTTTGTCCTGGGGTAAGAATGGAAACCGGGATATCGGTATTTACCAAGCTTTGTCCCAATTGTATGGAGGTACGGCCGGCAAATATACTTATGTTACCCCACAAGGGAGTTTGTATGAAGTGTCTTCATTGCAGATTGCAAGAATGTCCAATACGGATTTGAAATGGGAAACTACCACATCCTGGAATGTCGGTCTGGATTTCGGTTTCTTAAATGACCGTATCAATGGTAGCATTGAATGGTATCATATGCCTACAACGGACTTGCTGGTAGACAGAAGCTTGCCGAATTTCACTGGTTATACAAATATCGTAACCAATCTGGGACAGGTTAATAATGAAGGGTTTGAATTCTCATTGAATACGGTTAATATCCGCAATAAGAACTTTACCTGGTCTTCTACATTCGGGCTTTCACACAACAAGAATACGATTAAGCATTTGTATTACCGTTACGAAGATGTATTGAACGAGGCCGGAGAAGTGGTAGGAAGTAAAGAAGTGGACGATGTGAACAGGGGCTGGTTTGTAGGGAAAGATATTTCGGCCATCTGGGACCATGAATTCATCGGCATCTGGCAGGAAGATGAAGCGGAAGAAGCTGCAAAGTACGGGCAGCAACCGGGTGATGCAAAAGTCAGGGATGTGAATGGAGATTATAAGATTACCCAGGAGGATAAGGTCTTCTTAGGTCAGGAAACACCTAAGTTCAGATGGTCGTTCAGAAATGAATTTACTTTGTTCCGGAATTGGGATATTTCTCTTAATCTTTATTCTCAGATGGGACATAAGCAAAGTACAACGGAATATCTGAACTTCTTTGATAATCTGGGTGATTATTCGAATACCTATAAGCGCGAATACTGGACTCCTGAGAACAAATCAAATTCGTATGCCCGTCTGAAGTCGACACGTCCTTCGAATATCAACCCCAAGAAGGTGATAAACAAAGGCTTTATCCGTCTGGAGAATATTTCTGTTTCCTACAGGGTACCCCAACAGTTTGCACGGAAACTGATGGCTAAAGAGATCAGCATATACGGAACTGTCAGGAACGTGGCTGTCTGGGCCTTTGACAAAGAGTGGGATTATTGGGACCCGGAAACAAAGGGACTTCTCCCCAGAACATTTACTTTCGGTGCAAGTATAACATTTTAATTAAATAACTATCATGAAAACAAATCTAATAAAAGCCATATATCTGACCTTCGGGTTATCTTCATTAGCATTAACGGGATGTTCGGACAGTTGGCTGAAACCGGAACCATTATCATTTTATGAACCCAGTGTGACGTTATCCACCAAAGAAGGGTTGGAAGCTGCACTCACTACCTGCCACAGACAGATGCGTTATTATTATATGGAGGATAACGGACCTGCATTGGCTACGGAAATGATATTCTCGGATGTGGCTGTAACGGCTGTATCCGACTTTAGCGGGTGCCAGGACATCCTTTCGAATGTGACTCCTATTTCTGAGAACAATTGGTTCGGTACGAATATGATTAATTGGTTCTGGAATATGGGTACGCAAGGTATCAGCTTTGCCAATGTGGTGATTTCGCGCATTTCCGAGTTGGATTTGGACCAGACCACTAAAGAACAGATGTTATCCAGTGCTTATTTCCAGCGTGCCTGGCGTTACTATCATCTGATTTTCCAGTTTGGTGATATCCCCTTCCTGTCGAAAGAAGTCACGACTCCGAAGCTCGACTTTCGTTCCACAAAGATGGAAGTGGTTATCGAGCAAATGATTAAAGACCTGGAATATGCCGTAGGGCATATCCCTGATCAGGTTGATTATGGTAAAGAAAACAAGGGAGCCTGCCGGATGCTGCTTATTAAGTATTACATGGCAGCCGGAGATTTTGACAAGGCGCTTGAACAGGCCAATGCCCTTATTGATGCTTCCGGATATGAACTGATGGAAAACACATTTGGCAAGTGGGAGAATCCCTATCCGGAACATCATCCGGTGACGCGCAATGTGATCTGGGATTTGCATAGACCGGTAAATAAGGCAGATGCGTCCAATAAGGAGACCATCATGCTCATGGTGAACAGATATGATAATTCAGAAAGCCGGCTCAATACGAATTACCTGTATAATATGACTCCGTTCTGGTCGCAAACAGATGTGAACAGAGGTATCCTGGTGCCCAGTAAGTCGCAGTCCGGTATGACGAGACAGTCTGCTACGGCGGGTATGCTGGCACAATATCCTGACTTTTTAGATTGCAGGGCGATCTATGGACGTGGTGAAGCGTTTTCAAGACCTACTTATCATGCGGAAAAATCCATGTGGGGGGATAAGAATGATCTCCGACACAGCCGGGAAGCCGGTAACTGGTTCGTGATGGAGGATCTGAAATATAATGATCCTAAATTATTGGGTACGGACGATGCTGTCTATTATCTGAAACCTATACAGAAGTATGCGGATGACGGCACGCTATTGTGCAAGGATACCATTCGTTGCTGGTTCGATTATCCGTATTATAAATTATGGGTAGAAGATACGGCGAGGGAAGTAGCCAATGGATATTCGGGTACGGACTACGTTGGAGGTTCGGGCGATTGGTATGTATATCGTCTTGCGGAAGCTTATCTGCTGAGGGCGGAGGCTTACTACTGGAAGAAGGAATATGCGAAAGCTGCCGCTGATGTAAATAAGATCAGAGAACGTGCCGGATGTACGGATTTGTTCGATGCCGGCAAACTTAATGGATTGGACGGGCTGGACGTGATTATGGATGAAAGGGCCCGTGAACTGATGTATGAAGAGTTCAGGCATGTGGAACTTGTACGTGTTTCGTTTATAAAAGAGAATCAGGAAGGGAATTACACCTCTCCGAAAGACCTTGCAGACGAAAGTAGTAACAGTTATTGGTGGCACAGAATCACGGAATATAATAACTATTACAATAAGGGTGTGAAAACGCTTCATAATGATGAATACAAAATAGGGAAGTACAATATATTCTGGCCTATACCGCAGACCGCCATTGATGCGAACTTGTATGGCCGGGTAAATCAGAACTATGGGTATTCCGGTTATGAGCTGAATGAAACCCCTATTGCTTCACAAGAAGAGCAAATAGCATCCGGTCAGTAATAAAATGAGTGTCTCATAATGAAGAGATTGGGCAAGTTTATTATCTTTGCTTGCCTAATCTCCTTTATAACCCCAAAAACATCACGTATGAAAAGATGTAGAATTCACATTTTATCTGTTTTGCTTATCTGTCTTTCCTGCCCTGCTCTGTTGTATGCGGCTACGGAACATTCTGTATCTATTGAAAAGCTTAAAGTGGAATATGCCGAAATGCCATTGGGTATAGATGTGGAAAAGCCCCGCTTCAGTTGGCAGATGGTAATGCAGAATACCGAAAGGGGGTATTCGCAGAAAGCCTATCAGATAACGGTGACTGACGAAGCGGGACAAACGGTATGGGACAGCGGAAGAGTGTCGAGTGACCTGTCGCTGAACATTGAATATGCCGGTGCTCCCCTGCAACCCACTACCTGCTATTTCTGGACGGTAAACGTATGGAACCAGAAGGGTGAGCAATCTTCCTCGACCTCTTGGTTTGAAACGGGACTAATGAGTAAAGCCAATCCGTATGAGGGATGGAGTGATGCGAAGTGGATAGGTGGCGGAGATGAAGACATGGTGCTCTATTCCCACTATCTTCCGGTGTTCAGGCTGAACGTTGCACTCCGGTTGGATAAAGAGACAAAGAGTACTCGTGCAGGCTTTGTCTACGGAGCGAATGATAAGCGCCTGATGAATAAGAATCTGTATCAGTTACAGAACGGGAAAGATGAGTCTTACATAAAAATAGAACTGGACTTGGATTCGCTTGCTTCGGGTAAAGAGGCGATGTTGAATGTATATCGTGTAGGATACCATCCGAACGACCGGAAAGATGTTCCTTTCAAGAGCTTTCCCATCCCCCTGGCATTGATTAATGAAAGTAATAAGTATGACCTGCATACGGTGAACCTTACTTCTGATCTGGGTTTTACAAGATTCTACGTGGATAATGCTGAAGAGCTTGGTTGGATAAATCTGAATCCGTTGGGGCAGGGAGGTGATTTCATCGCTTTCCCGGTAGTGGGCGACATTGGCTTTGATGTTCCCGCCGGGCAATCCGTTACTTTCCCGAAGATGGAGATTGCCAACTTCAGAAGTCCTTCGAACGTGATTGCTACTTGCCGGGAAGGAAATAGCCGGATAGTCGGCGGAGCTTCCGGCGTTCTTGCTATATTTACTCCCGAAGGAAACTCCGCACCGATGCTTCGTACGGTCTTCTCTTCTCCCGATGCGGAGATTGTAAAAGCCCGCCTGTATGTTACTTCACGTGGCATTTATGAGGTCTATCTCAATGGTGAGCGTGTAGGGGATGATTATTTTAATCCCGGAGTTACCCAGTATAACAAAACTCATCTGTACCAGACGTTTGATGTGACAAAGTACGTCCATTCCGGCAGAAATGCCCTGGGTGCTTTGCTGGCAGAAGGCTGGTGGAGCGGTGGCGCTACTTTTACGGGAGATAACTGGAACTTCTTCGGTGACCGCCAGTCTTTATTGGCAAAATTGGTTATCACGTATGCGGACGGTAGGACCAATGTTGTGGTGACCGATCCTTTGTCCTGGCAGTATTTCGGCAAAGGCCCCGTTGCTTACGGCAGTTTCTTTCAGGGCGAAGTGTATGATGCTTTAAGGGAACCGGCAGTGGAAGGCTGGAGCACGGCATCTTATGATGCATCTGCCTGGAAACCGGTTCATGAGGTTGCTTTGAAAGGACATATCAGTACGGCGGGAAATCCGAATATGCCGTGGGTGAACGATTATTCCGGTTTTGAACTTATCGGGCAATTCGGCCAGACGGTGAAACAAATCAATGAACTGACGGCTCTTTCAGTAGAAGAAGTCCGCCCCGGTGTGTTTGTGTACGACATGGGGCAGAATATGGTAGGAGTCCCCCGTATCAGTTTGTCGGGCATGCAGCCCGGAACGGAAATCACTCTGCGCTTTGCGGAAGTGAAATATCCCGATTTGCCGGAATACGAGGGAAACATCGGCATGATTATGCTGGAGAATATCCGTGCCGCTATGGCTCAGGATATTTATATCGCCAAAGGCGGGCAGGAAACCATCTCTCCCCGTTTCACCTATCATGGCTACCGCTTTATAGAGATAACGGGTATTGACAAACCCTTGCCTGTGGAATCCGTGAAAGGGATAGTGCTAAGCTCTATACACGAACTGGCTTCTCACTACGAAACTTCCAATGCACGGGTGAACCAGCTGTGGAAGAATATCACCTGGTCTTCTTACGGCAACTTCCTTTCCATTCCTACGGACTGTCCGCAACGCAATGAGCGCTTGGGGTGGAGTGGGGATATCTCCGTCTTCTCCCGTACCGCCACTTATTTGGCGGATGTACCGCAGTTCCTGCGCCGTCATATGCGTGCCATGCGCGATGTGCAGCGGACGGACGGACGCTTCCCGGATATCGCCCCATTAGGTGGTGGTTTCGGTGGTATACTGTGGGGCAGTGCCGGAATTACGGTTCCCTGGGAGTGCTACCAGCAATACGGAGATACCGCACTGCTGAGCGAGCACTACACTGCCATGAAGCGCTATATTCAATATATCATTGACCAAACGATTGAGACGGAAACCAATCTGATCGTGCAGACCCGTTCATGGGGTGACCTGTGTGACTGGTTAGGATTGGAGGATGAGAAGAATGATAAGTCCCTGGTATGGGAAGCCTATTTCATCCACGACCTGGAATTGATGACAAAGATAGCGGCGGCTTTGGGTAAGACGTCCGATGCCGCATGGTTCCGCAACTTGCATGCCGCCCGGAGGGATTTCTTCAATAAGACTTATATAGAGCCGGAAAGCGGAAAAACGATATTCTCCGCTTTCATCCCTGACAAGAAGGGGCAACCTGTCGATATACAGACTTCGTATGTGCTTCCATTGGCTTTCGGCATTATCGATGAAGAGAACCGTAATAAGGTGATTGCTAATCTTGCGGAGACAGTCAGACGGGAGAATACCACTGATAGAGGCCGCCTGTGTCCTTCTTACTCTCTTATGACCGGTTTCATCGGTACGGCATGGATCAGTAAGGCTTTATCCGATTACGGGCTGAACGATCTGGCTTACAGGCTGCTTCAACAGACTGATTATCCTTCGTGGCTTTATTCCGTGGAACAGGGAGCGACTACCATTTGGGAACGTCTGAACTCTTACACTCACACGGATGGTTTCGGTGGTAACAATCGCATGAACTCTTTCAATCATTATTCTTTTGGTGCCGTAGGTGCCTGGATGTACAATTATTCTTTAGGAATACAGCGTGATGAGGCTTATCCCGGTTTCAAACAGTTCATTCTGAAGCCGATGCCCGATCCGACCGGAAAGATGAAGTATGCCCGGGGATATTATGATTCGATGTACGGACGTATTGAGAGTGGTTGGAGAGAGGAAAGAGGCATGATTCGTTATACTTTCACGGTGCCCGGAAATACTACGGCTACGCTGTATCTGCCGGCTGCATCGTTGAGAGATGTCCGCGAAGGGGAAAAACTGATCCGGAAATGCAAAGGAATAGAATATATTGGTGAAGGAAGCGGGCAGGTAGTCTTGAAGCTTCTTCCCGGTAGCTATTCGTTCGAGGTAAAGAAGGAACACCTGATGGCGGGGAAGAAGGGAAAGAAGAGGAAATAGGTATGGAAATGGAGTCTCACCACAGAGTAACAAAGAGTTTCACGGAGTTAAAATTAGAGAAATAAAACTCCGTGAAACTCTTTGTTACTCTGTGGTGAAAGGCTCTACATCTTCTCTATCCTTATCGCCGCTCCACCGCCTCGCGCGAGAGGTAATTTCAACACCGTATCCGCATTCACTTCTTGTTGTATGATGTTTACCGGATAAGGGTTTGTCTTATAGTCCGCCTTATCACCATCCAGATAAAGAGTTGCTTTATAAGTGGTGTGGTCATCCAGAAAGTCCAGAGGCAGTTCCATGTTCCGTGTCTTCCGGTTGGTGATACAGCCTACAAACCAATCTTCGCTATTCCGGTCCTTACGGGCGATGGTCACGTACTCACCTATTTTTGCATCAGGTATCACCGTCTTTGCCCACGTGGTGGGGCAGGATGTAATGAATGAGAACTCCGGTCTTCCTTCATAGTTCTCTATCATATCCGATGCCATTTGAAGCGGGCTGAACAGAATTACACTCAGTGCCAGTTGCTTGGCAATCGTGGTCTGTACCTGTGTGCCGGGAAAGACGGGGTTGCTGAAGTTGAACGTTCCCGGCGTGAAGTCCATCGGCCCGGCAAGTCCGCGAGTGAAGGGGATGATGCAGGTATGTTCGGGCGGATTACCTCCGTCGGCTGACCAGGCATCATATTCCTGTCCGCGTACTCCTTCCTGGGTCATCAGGTTGGGGTAGGTACGTTGCAGACCGCTGGGCATGGCCGGTTCGTGGTTGTCCACCATGATACCGTAGCGGGCAGCCGTCTCTATAACTTTGCGGTAGTGGCGTACACCATATTGGCTGTGTTGCAGTTCCTTGCCGTCAAGCTGTGGGTTGACATATCCCGTCTTTACGGCATTGATACCGAGTGAACGATACAGGGCGTAAGCACTGTCTAGTTGCTGCTCGTAGTTGGTGGCCGCGCCGCCGGTTTCGTTATGAGCTATCAGGCGCACACCTTTCTCACGGGCATACTCGGCCAGTTTCTTCAGGTCATAGTCCGGATAGGGGCGGGTGAAGCTGAATTTATCTCCTTCAACCGTCCAGTCACCGTCCCAGCCGTAGTTCCAGCCTTCCACCAGTACACCGCTGAATCCGTTCCGGGCGGCAAAGTCTATGTGACGCATGGTGTTCCGGGTAGTAGCACCATGTTTGGGACCTTGTGCCCAAGTGTATTTCTCCATGTGCATACCCCACCAGATGCCGATGTAACGGCCCGGTTCTATCCACGACGTATCTTCCAGCTTGCAGGGTTCGTTCAGGTTCAGCATCAGGCGGGAGAGGATAAGGTCGCCCGGTTTTTTACCTACGATAATCGTCCGCCAGGGGCTGGCGAAAGGCACGGTGGCAAATACCTTCTCACCCGTAGACCACGGAGTGAGTGCTGCACGCAGCGTGGTAGGGATTTCCGAGTCCGGCGTCAGGTTCAGACTGGCATAGTCGGCCAGGTTCGCTTCGTGCAGAACGATGTAAAGGCTGTCATTGGCTTCTATCGTCACCGGTGTGGAAACCGTGTCCTTGCTGCTGACGGGAGAAGATTCATACAGTGCCTCGTAGTATTTGGTTCCGTTTGTCGGGATACTCCAGGTGGGGGCGTCCCATGGCAGGTTGAATTCTGTTTGCTCGTCCAGGATGACGAATTGTTTCAGACTTTTCTGTTCGGGAAATACGTAGCGGAAGCCCACTCCGTCGTCGAACGCTCTGAAGACGATGGAAAGCCGGCGGTGAAGGTTGCTCTTCTCTTCCAGTTCCAGTGTCAGTTCGTTGTAGTGATTCCGCACTTCCACTTCTTCACCCCAAGGTTGTTTCCAGGTTTCATCCAGTGAGTCATGCCTAACGTTGAGGATGCGGAAATTCCCGTCGAAGTTCCCTCCCTCCAGTTTAAAGCCGAGGAAAGATTGGTTGATGACGGGTTCTGTTCCCCGCTTCACGGTGTAGTAAGGCCTTCCGTTCTCCAGTCCGGCAGTCAGGCGGATTTGCCCGTCGGGTGATTGGAGGAGGGACGGTTTATCCGTAGTGCATGCGCCGAAGGCGAGGCATAGCCATGTGGCTAATAATGTATATAACAGGTCTGTTCTCATATTCATCAGTTATTTCTTCAGTTCATTCATCAGTTGTTGGGCTTTGTCCGCTTGCAGGGATACGAAGTAGTAGAAGGCTTGCGACAGAATCTTCTGTGCCGCCGCATCCTTGGCATACTCTTTTTCCAGCACGTACCAGCGGTACACGTCTTTCAGTACACTCTCGCTATAAGTGACGCCGGCAAACTGTTGCAGGGCGGTCAGATAGCGGTATTCCCATTCTTGCGTAGGTTCGATGTTAGTACCTTCGCCAAAGTCGTTCCAGGTGATTAGTTGCAGATGGTCCAGTCCGGCGGTTCGGGCGGCTTCCAATTGGCGGGTGAAGAGGGCGCCGTTTTCGGAGTCTACCTTCACGTGGGGATTGTCTCCCCATCCGCCTTCTTTATAGTAGGCATCAAAGCCGGGCATGGCACCTCCCATAAACACGTTGAACTTGTCTTTTTGCTCATAGGCCTTTTCTGGTTGCGCGTCTACCCACAGATATTCTCCGGCGGCATTCGTGTACTGGCTGTTGTTGGCCGTACTGGCTGAGAATGTGTAGAGCGTAAGGAAAGTGGGGCGGGTTTTCAGGCTTCCCAGCACGTCGTTCCATTCTTCAGGGGTTTGTATGGTTTGCGGGCCGAAGGTCATCAGCAGCGGTTTGCTGTTTATCCGGATGTAGCAGTCCTTGCTGAAGAAGCTGTTTTCCAGATATTTCAGGTCTTGCTTGGCTTGAGTCAGTTGTCCCTGTTTGCTCAGGTCCTTCAAGGTCTGGTCTTCGTAGACGATGGCTAACTCCAGTCCGGCACGTTCCACGGCTTTGACGAGCGCTTCCGTATTCCGCTTGTTGGCGGGGTAGTCCCATTTGTCCTGGATGCCGTACCAATCAACCAGTATTCCGTCTATGCCGGAATACTTCATCAGCAGGAGGTGGTAGTTCAGCACGTCGGTATCACTGGAGGCATACGGGCCGATGAGCGGGTAGTAACGGGAAGCTATTTCCCGTTTTCCGTTGCTGTTCACTTTGTCCGGGTTGCAGTTGCTCATGGTCCAGTGTTGTCCCCATGTGCCGTTGTTGCTGGCGGGGTCTTCAAACCACGGCATATAGTGCACGTATAGCTTCATGGGGTTCGTCTTGGTCACGGCCACGGGATCCAGCGCTCCGGGCAGGACGGGTTCTCCGCCACCGTTACCGGGAGAATCGTTTCCGCTGCTGCAAGCACCTGCTCCGAGCAGGAGCAGGAGGCAACAAATAATGGCTTTTATCAGCTTCATGACAGTTCGTTTTATTAGGTCCTTATAGATAATCCGGATTCTGTTTCAGATTCGGATTCTTGTCGAGCACTGATTGAGGAATGGGGAATACTCCCTTGTAAGTAGGAGTCGCATCCTTGTTCCACCAAGGCTGGAAATAGGTACCGAAGCGAATGTTCACCGTCCGGCGCAAACCTTCGAATACGAACTCATGCAACCACTCTTTATCCAGATCTTCTTCCGTTACCGCTGCCAATGGTGCCACTAGGGCACGGCCGCGAAGCTGGTTCACCAATAGCAATGCGTTGCCGTCGAATCCCAGGCGGAAGTTGGCTTCGGCCCTCATCAGCAAGATTTCGGCATAGCGCATCAGCACCCAGTCATTATCGCGTTCCCAGATGTCATCCGTCTTCCAAGCGTACTTGTTGAGGCGGGCACCGGCAGCTTGCGGGGCTTTTTCGTAAGGCTCTATCTCTTCGGTATAATTCAGTGGAGTACCGTCTTTCTGGCAACTTAGCGGTGCACCGGTAGCCATATTGTACTGTTGTCCTACCATGAGAGACTTACGGCGGATGTCCGTTTCATCGAATGAGGAATATACGCCCGGCTGTGCGGAGATACCGTTTCCGCACCAGGGATAACTGCCGTCGATGGAGAAAGCCCAAGTCTGGTTGTATTCGAAAGTCATGGATGCCAGATAGTTTCCTACTGTACCTTCTTTATGGTCGTAAGGAATGGCAAAGATGATTTCCTTTGATTTTTCATTGTCCTGTGCAAAGTTTGCGAAGTAATCGGTTTCCAGAGAGTAGCCGCTCACCTTATCGCAGGCATCAAGACATTCCTGCCAACGCGGTGTACCTGTGTATACTTCCGCATTTAGATAGAGGCGTGCCAACAGTGTGTAGCCTACGTTTTGGTTGAAGGTGGCATAGACGGCTCCGCTGGGTAGCAACGGGAGGATTTCCTTCAACTCCTTTTCTACAAAATTGAATACTTCCTGGCGTGTGGACAGTTTTGGGAGTTCCTTCTGCGTATAGTCCGTTACGATGGGCACACTGCCGAACTGGTCGAGCATCTGATAGTAATAATAGGCCCGCAATCCGCGGAGTTCGGCCTTTACGGTGGCTTTTGCCTCGTCTGTCAGTGCCGAACTATCTACTTGGTAGATGATGGCATTCACATTGCCGATACCCTGGAAGGCATAGTTCCATAATGACAGCACCAGTGTGCTGTTGGCGGTCCATTGGTGATATTGTATTTCGCGATATTGCCCGGCATCGTCCCAGTCACCGGTATCGCGGGTGGGAACGCAGGCTTCATCAGAGGCGCATTCCAGCATGAAGAACACGTACTCGCTGCACGGATAGCAATTGACACCTCCGTTGCTCGAATCGAATCCGCGCAACGTGGAGTAAGCGCCAGATACAATGGTTTTTACCTCCGCAGGAGTTTGTCCGTATTCGTCCATGGATACCTTGTCATAAAGAGTTTCGCTCAGATCGGTGCAGGCACCCAGGGCAAGCGATGAAATCAGAAAGGCTGATATGATTCTATTTTTCATAATCGTCATTTATTTAGTCAGATTAAAAGGAAATATTGAGTCCCAGTGAGAAAGTGCGGGGACGTGGATAACTATCGAAACGGTCGATACCCGGAGCATCCAGACCGCTCATGTTCACTTCAGGGTCGATGCCGCTGTAGCCGGTTATGACAAAGAGATTTTCACCGGTTACGTAGACGCGTATCTTTTCCAGACCGATTTTCTTGATTCCCGGGAGGGTATACCCCAGTGTCACGGATTGCAAGCGGAAGAATGAACCGCTCTCAATCCAGTAGTCAGAGTATACGGGAGTGCTCTGGATTCCGCTTTTCAAGAAGTCGTCCGTAACGTTCTGGGCGGGAAGGCGGGTAGGACTGCTCATGCTGATGGCAGTAGCGTTCAGTACCTTTTGTCCGAACATGCCATAGCCGGAGAAAGCGAAGTCGAAATCTTTGTAAGCCATGTTCATGCCGAAACCGAGGTTGAACTTGGGCTGGGCGCTGCCCAGGTATTGTTCAATGGGTTTTCCGGTTTCGTCCGTCTCCAGGATATATTCACCGTTTTCGTTCAGTCCGTTGCATTTGGGGCCGTAGAAGGCACCGGCGGGATATCCTTCTTTGATAATCTGCGAGTACATGCCCGACATACCGGGCAGGCCATGCAGTGAACCCGATTTCAAGCCTACAGCCTGATAGTCACTGTTGGACAGTTTGGTGATTTCCTGTTCGTTATAGGCAAAGGTCAGGTTCGCATCCAGCGTCAGGTCCTTTTGCCGCAGGATACTGGCACTCAGGCTGACTTCGATTCCTTTGTTCACCAGGTCGCCCACGTTGGCAAGCATGGTACCTACCAGATAAGGCGGTTGCGGTACGGGGTAAGTCCACAGCAAGTCACTCGTTTTCTTGTGATACGCTTCGATGGTACCGTTGATGCGGTTGAAGATGCCGAAGTCGATACCAACGTTGAACTGTGCGGTCGATTCCCATTTCAGGTCGGGGTTGACGTTCTGCGTCGGGGTATATGATTTCTTCCATACACCTGTAGCCGCATCATAATAAGAAGCACCGTTCGCCGAGAGGATAGCCAGAGATTTGTATTCGCCGATGCCATCCTGATTACCGGTTACTCCGTAGCCTGCACGTAGTTTCAGGTTGTTCAGCCAGGAAGAAGTGCCTTGCATGAATGCTTCGTCGGAGATACGCCATGCCAAGGATACGGAGGGGAACATACCCCATTTGTGGTTTTCGCCGAAGCGCGAGGAACCGTCGCGGCGCAGGGTGGCGGTGAGCATGTACTTGCCCATCAGGTTGTAGTTGACGCGTCCGAAGAAGGAAACCAGTTTCGAGTTGCCTTTGTAAGAGTAGACGTCTCCTGCACGGTAGTCGGAACCGGCGGCCAGGTTGTTGTACAGGAATGCATCCGTGTCGAAACCGCTGCGGGTGGAGCCGAATCCTTCGTATGTATTGTCGAGGTAAGAGTAACCGGTCATTGCGTTCAACCTGTGAATTCCGGCGAACTCCAGGTCGTAGTTCAGATAGGCTTCAATCTGTTTGTTGGTATATTCGGCTAAGGTGCGCTGTCCCCATCCTTTCTCTGTTTTGCCTTCCATCATGGCATACGTGGGTTTGTAGAGTCGCCCTTGCAGGGAGTTGTACTCATACGAACCGTTGGCAACAGCTTTCAATCCTTTCACCAGGTCCAACTCTATCTTTCCGTAGCCCAGGAAGCGGTGGCGTGAGCTGTCGTCTTCGCGGTTGGTCAATATTTCTACGGGGTTCTCGTTCAGCGTACCGCCGATGTTGGTGAAGCTGCCGTTCTTGTCTCTTACGGGCAGGGTAGGGTTCAGGTTCAGTGAACGCTCGAAGATGCGGTTATCGATAGGATTCCATTTGTCGAAGTTGCCACTGACGCCGGCTTCAAGGCGCAAACGTCCGTTCCAGCCGTTCTGGAAGGCGGAAAGGCTGCCGGTAAGGCGGTCCAGGTCATTGCGCTTGATGATACCCTGATTGTGCTGGTAGGTTACCGAAGCACGGTATCCGCTATTCTTGCGGGTGCTACTGAAAAATACATTGTGGGAGTGTGAGATAGCTGTGCGCTGTATTTCTTTCTGCCAGTTGGTGTCACCTCCGTAATCGGTGGCGGAGGCTATGTTGTTGTCGCGAACATAAGCCCTCCACTGGTTGGCGGAAAGCAGGTCCAGATTGTTGGCTGCGGAGCTGATGGCAACATAGCCGTTGTATTCGATGCTTTTACGCTCTACATCTGAAGAAGCGCGATTGGTGGTAACGATGATAACACCGTTGGCTCCGCGCGAACCGTAGATAGCTGCGGCGGAAGCATCCTTCAATACGTCGATAGAAACAATCTCAGAAGGTTGTACGGTATTGAAATCCACACCGGGAATGCCGTCCACTACTACGAGTGGAGAGTTGGAAGCGGAAAGGGAAGTACCGCCACGCAAACGGATGGATGCGCCTACCGTAGGGTCACCGGAACTTTGCACTACCGATAAACCGGCAATTTTACCTTGCAGCAGTTGCTCTGCACTGGTGATGATGCCCTGTTTCATATCTTTCTGGCTGACGGAAGCAATGGCTCCGGTAAGGTCCGATTTACGCATGGTGCCGTAACCTATGCCAACGATGACCGTCTCCTGCAAGGTGATGGCATCTTCTTCCAGCACGATGGTCAGGTTCTGTCCGGCAGCCACCTTTTGTGACACGTAGCCGATGAACGAAACTTCCAGTATGCTGCCTTTGGGACATTCCAGTGTGAAGTGACCGTCCGGATTGGTGATAGTGCCCGTGGCTGTGTCCAGTACCTTTACATTGGCTCCGATCAGAGGCTCCTGGTTTCTGTCCAATACCTTACCGCTGGCAGTGATGGTCTGTGCCCATGCACTTTGTCCGAATCCTGCGAGAGTGAAGAATACGAGCAGGAAACAAATATGATTTATATATTTATTTTTCATGGTTCTTGTATGATTAATTATTTATTCGACTTCCGACAGGGATACCAATGGGATGGTGGTGTTCACTATTTCTACACCGTTCTTATGGCTTACTTTCACGGTGATCTTGTCTACACCGTTTTCCCCCGCCAGTTCTTTCAGCAGGTTGACGTGGGCAAGGCGTTCGGCCAGTGTTCCTTCAAACTCACCGGTGATGGTCTTGCTGCCCGCTGTAATCGTATATTCCAGTCCCCGGCTGCTCTTTTCGTTGTTGATGCGTATCAGCGTGAGGATGTCATGCTGCGTGAATTGTTGCGGGAAGAAGAAGAATTCCGGCGTCAGGGCTGTGGCGTCCACCTTGTATTCATCATCGGGACTCTTCAAGCCCCAGTCGGGGTTGTGCGAGATGAAGAAATATTGTATCGTTTCCATTTCGTAGAACTCATCTATGCCCCAATAATTCGTGGGGATCAGTGAAATCTTGTACAGTCCGTCGCCCAAAGAGGAGAGTCTGGTTTTTTCCACGATTTCAGGCTTGTACATTTCGCCGTCCACTTTATGATCCCAACCATTCAGTCCCGACACCAGGTGTATGGATTCGAATTCCTGACCGGCGAAGGGCAGATCGTTTGCCGTCAGTACGGAGGCGTTCACCAGGATGGTTACTTCATCGTTGTTGCCGAACTGCTGCGGATAGAACATATTGGCCTTTCCCGATTCTTTGAACTCTTTCAGTGTCTGGCGTGGATCGGACATGGCGAATTCTTTGGTGCAGAGTCCGTCGTGCTTCTCTTTCAGTTGCATCCAGAAGCCCGGGAAATCGTTGAATTTAGCAAGGTCGCAGTTGAAGTACACGGTAGGTATGAGTGTCTTTTTGTAGATACCTTTTCCCACGTACTCCAGTTTGGCGAAGTCGGAAGAATTATCGCGGTTGCCCGCATCGGGTTCGCTGGGTTCCCATGCCCATAGATAGAGGTCCAGCCCTTCTTCGAATCCGAGTCCGGACACATCGAAGTACCAGGTTACTTCTTCATCAAAAGCATATATGGCAGGTACTGTCCAAAACTGGGGGAGCGTATTACTTACATATTCGGCAGAGGCGGTGCCCGGGAGCATCATCCATACTAAAGCTATTAAAGCCATTAATTTACTTTTCATAATGTGTTTCTCCTTCCTTATTTGGCAGCAGGCGCCAGTTCATAATTATATGATATGAATACTTTTCCTTTGGCTGAGCGTGTCAGCTTCAGTCCCAGAATGGCGGTGGAACCGGGCACTGACGAAACAGTCAGTTGACCTGTTTTCTGACTTTTTGAGGCGTCAGAATACAGATACATTACGGTTGGAGATCCGTCGGTATTGTAGAAATCGTTGCTCAGTTCCCAGTATCCGTTGGTGGGGAACAGGGCGGGGGCATCTCCACTTACCTGGAAAGTTGTAGGGCGTCGGCTCTCATCGAGTTGCAGATTGAGCTTGAAGGTGGTGAAATCAAAGCTTTGGGTAAGCTCCATGGTGGTGTACTTGGCACCGCTTGCTTTTCCGGCTTCGTCCACTTGTTGCAGAGTGCGCAGGCTCCATGTTCCCTGCAGTTTTTCGTAAAGAGTGATAGGCTCTACGTAGGAACCATCCTCAGTATCGTTGCAGGCGGTAAATAGGGCACCGGTCATCAACGACAGTAGTAGTAAAGCATACAAAGGTTTCAATGCTTTCATAGGTTGTAGTTTTTTTAAGTGAATAAATAAATAGGTTAACTCTCTAAAGCAATGCATTGGTCGAGGGAAGGGTTTCTTCCGGTTGACATTGCAAAGCTACAGGGTTTGGAGGGGAAAGTGAAAATAAATAGGAATTGTATAATGCTTTTTGGGCTTTGTATTTTAGCAAATCGCTTGTTATCAGTATGTAACGGTTTTTTTAAAGGTGGGTTTGTATAAGGGAAATATTCTTCTTTTTCCTTCTTTTTTCTATTTCCCTTAGTGCTTGGTGTCTCAATCTATTGCGGCGTCACGGAGGCAATCTCCATAATCTTGGGTTCAAACAACTCGTTTGGAACAAGCGATTTGTTTTTCACGCGAGTCTTATAAGTATTGATGGTGTGAACTGAGTAGTTCAGGAATTTGGCAATGCGTTCCGGTTCGCAGATACCCAAGCGTATCAGTGCGAAGATGCGCATTTCGGAAGAGAGAGATTTCTCATGATCTCCGCGTGTACGCTCTTCGACAGGGAAGAGGTTGTTGTAGGAAGTGATGAAACCGGGGAATAACTTCAGGAATGTCTCATCGAAAGACGCATACATATTATCACGCTCTTTGTTCAGGTCGGACTCTTTGAACGAGGTGCGCAGGTCCTCGAACTGACGGGCGGCGATCTTCCGGTTAATCATCTTGTAGAGGCTTTCCATTTTGTCTATATACTCAGAATTGAGATAGAAGGAATAGCCGATGTACTCATCTTTGATGTTGTTGGCTTCGGACAGGAGGTCGTTCGTCTGCTGCAACTGTGTGTTACGTTCTTCGATGGTATGACGGGCAGAGCGCAACTTTTTCATCTGTTTATAGATGATGAGCGTAGCGGTCAGCAGCAGAATGAAAAGCAGGGATACAAGGGAGACAAATCCTATCAGCACGTTCCGTTGCTTCTTTACAATGTCGAAACGATCCTGCTCGATAATGGGCAGAATGGAGCCTACCTCTATCTTCCGGTGGCGGGCATTGTAGAAGTTGGCGTCTTCCAGTGCCAGCCGCACATAGTTGTTGGCACGGTTGATGTCACCCCGTTCGTAAAGCAAACCGGCGAGCACGCGCAAAGCGGTGGTTTCTTTGGTGGCGGAACGAATATCTCCGATGGCGGCACGTATCAGGTAAATCATAGCACGTTCCTTATCGTTGAGCTCGTAGTACATCCAGCCCAGACTGGACGAAATAATAGCTTCTGTATGTGGGTCTATATCTTTTCTTTCCAGTAGTGTCATGAATGAATGTATGGAAGCATCGTACTGTCGTTCTTTCATTTGCTTTTGTCCTACGGCGTACCACCATTTCAGCGATTTTTCGGGAAGAAGCCTTAGCAATGAATCGGTATAGAGACTTCCCTTTTCAATATATTCGTTTTGGAAAGGAGCTTCGTGGTTATAGTCAGCAATGTCGTAGTATAACCGGCTGTACAGGGAGTAACAGGCTATCCGGCTGGAGAGGGACACGTCTGTAATATCAATTCTGCTTATCACATCGAAAGCTTCTTTGAACAGTCCCGAGGACAACAGGCAGAATACGATTCCTCCGTTTGCTTCTGCTACGTATCCCCGGTTGTGCAGTTTCTCTGCCAGGTGCAGGGATCTGTTGGCGTAGATATAGGCTGAGTCGTACTTATAGGATTTATATTCGTCGAACAGGTGGATGGAGGCTTCGTAACGTTTCTCGTCGGATACGGCTTCCCCAAGTTTCCGTCGCCATTCGGCTATCTGCTTCTCTTTCCGGTCGATATATTGCTTGCTGTTTGCCAGGTGGGTGTCCAGTTGCACGAGCATAGTATCCAAAGGCAGGGAGGCAGAATACCCTCTGAGGCAACCGGTAACGGATAACAGGAAAAGGAGGAAGAGGCTTTTTTTCATTGTATTACGTATAGGTTCATGTCTTTTTTTCCTAACGGGGTTCTGCAAATGTAGGAGAATAAATTGAAAAATCAATATCATTCTGACACTTTGTACTGCCTCATATCTCTTTCTTCTTTTCTTTATATTGCGTTGGAGTCTTCCCTGTATACTGCTTGAACGCTGTACTGAAATAGCTGGGAGTGGTGAATCCGGTTTCCTCCGCAATCTCAGCAAATGTCATATCTGTATTGGCTATTAACTTGATTGCTTTTTCTATCCGGAATTTATTGATATACTCATTTGCCCCCATGCCGGTAAGCGCTTTCAGCTTATTGTAAAGCGATGAACGACCTACTCCCATCTCCTTGCACATCAATTTGATGCCCAGTTCCGTATTGCTTAAGTTTTCCTGGACAATCTTATTCATTTTTAGTAAGAAAGTCTCGTCAGCCTGGCTGAACGTACTCTCTTCCGGGGCGGGAATTACTCCCATATCCATGTATCTCTGCTTGATACATTCCCGGTTCTTCAGTCGGTTACGAATCATTCCCATGAGCATTTCCACTTCGAAAGGCTTTGTTAGGTAAGCATCTGCTCCATTCTTGTAGCCGCTCAGTTGGCTTTGTTTGTCGTCTTTCGCCGTCAGCAGAATAATGGGAATATGGCTGATGGTAATGTCCTCTTTGATGTTTCTGCATAGTTCATATCCATTCATACGGGGCATCATCACATCGCTGACAATAATGTCCGGAATATGATTCTTGGCAAGTTGGATAGCCTCTACGCCATCTTTGGCAGTAATCACCCGCTTGAAACATTCTCCTAATACTTTCTTCAGGAAATCTGTCATATCTGGGTTATCGTCCACTGCCAGGACTGTGTAAGGGGTGGTATCGAATGTTTCCTTCTCAGCAGAGGCGGGTTCACTGTTGTCGTCCAGCATCAGTTCATTCAGATATGCTTTCGGCTGGCAGATAACCTCTTCCGGTTCTTGTTTCAGCGGCAATTCGAAGAAGAAAGTAGCTCCTGCTTCCTGGTTGTCCCGTGCACCAATGGTGCCACCGTGAAGCTCTACCAGAATTTTGGAATAGGACAGGCCGATTCCCGTTCCACTCTGTTCTCCGGTTCCTTGGTAGAAGCGGGTAAAGAGTTTGTCCGTGTCCACTTGCTGCAATCCGCATCCCTGGTCGATGATGGAGATGCGCACTGTTCCTGCTTCGGGGCATAATTCTGAATCAATGGTTATTTCCGTGTCTTGCGGACTATGTTTCAGCGCATTGATAAGCAGGTTGCTCAGGATGATTTCGCACTTGTCCTTGTCGAAGCTGACTATGCCTATCTGTGGGTCGAGTTGGTAGCGGATATGGATATTCTTCGCATCCCCCTCGCTGATGAAATCTTGCGATATATGCTCAATCCATTGGTTGAGCGGATGAGGCTGTATGAACAGTTTGCTTTCCCCTACTTCCATTTTTCGAACATCGAGCACCATGTTAATCAGGTTCTTCATGCGTTGTGACTGGCGGTAGATACCTTTTAGCGGCAGGTATTGAGTGTCTCCGGGCGAGAGGGATTTCAATATCCGGCAGAGTGGCGCGTGGATTAATGTCAGTGGAGTGCGCAGTTCGTGGCTGATGTTGATAAGAAAGCGTACTTTCTCCTCGTACGTCTGTTTTTCATGTTCTTTCATGGCCCACTTCAGCTTTTCTGCGTTGCGTTTCAACGTCCTGCGCACAGCCTCGATAATGATGGCTGTAACCAGAAGGGCGCAACCAAGTGTGAACCACCATGTCCGGTACCAGGGAGGAAGTACTATCAATTCCAATATCTCCTGATTGGGAATCCAGCTGCCGTCTTTAGTGGTGCATGAAGCCATGATTTTGTAATTGCCCGGTGGTAGCGACCGGATAGCCAGTTCCGGACTGTACTGTTCGATGTATTGGTCATTCAGCCCTTCAATCTGATACCGGTATGCTTTTTGCCGAAATATATCTTCTTCTCTGGACATGATGCGAATGTTGATATTGCTGTTCCACGAAACGGAAACTTTCACCGGGCTTTTGTATATCTTTTCATTGGCCGACTCGCCGTTGATAATAACATCCAGTAGTTGGAGTTCCGGTGACTCGGATGTATTGAGAAAGAGCTGTCCGTCGATGCGTAGCAATCCCCTCACCCCGCCTATATAGGCATCTCCCTGTTTGTTTACCAGCCGTGAATTGGGCAGGTACTCGTTCTGTATGGCACCGTTCGACTCGCCGAAAAGTACAAACTTCTGTTCTTTGATGAGCCAGGCAAAAAGCATATTATCAGCGCCTACCCAAACTTTTCCTTTCCGGTCGCACAGCACCATGTTGACTTCAGTGAACAGATTGGTAGGAATATGTACTTGCGCTTTCGTAACCGGGTCATAGTGAATCAGTCCGAAATTACTTCCTATCCAAAAGCGTCCGTATTTATCCTGAGAGGCGGAACTGATGACTGTGTCCCTGTAGCACTCGAAGACCGTTTTCAGTTGTGAAGTGCGGTTGTCCAGTCCATAGATGTGTTTGAAGTCATTTATATAAGTCAGATTCCCGTCGTGCCTGAAGGGGACAAGCGTGCCTACGATATCCTTTCCTTCTTCTTCGGTGATGATGCTGAATGTTTTGTCTTTCAGATGATATTGGTAGATATGATCACCCAGAAGCAATACGGTGCTGGGAGTGTTCCGATACAAATTGACGGATTTCCCCCGGTTGCAGAGCCGTGTAGTGGTTTCTTTGTCGATGATGGTGAAGGGCTGTTTCTCCCCTGTTGCGGGGTTAAATTCAAATACTCCCTGTGAGAAAAGAGATATGAGCAATTTCCCGGGAGTAAAGTTGGTGATATAGGCTACTTTATCTCCCCAAGTGGAAGGATAGTATGTAAATTTCTCCGAATTCGGATTGAAGAGGTTGATACCTCCTCCGTCCGTACCTATCCATATACTGTCGGGCGATTGTTGGTAAAGGCTCCGTACGGTGCTGTTGCTTAGTCCGCGGTCGTTGCCGGGAACCACATCCGTGTAGGTTTTCATGGACACTTCCCGGATGCTGATTAAACCGTTGCAAGTGCTTCCTGCCCACATGTTATTGCTATAGTCATTGTGCAGGTAGAGAATGGAGTTGGCGGGAAGCGAATAGTTTTCCCGTCCCGGGATGTGCTCCAGTTGTGAGATTTTCCCGGTTTCCGGGTCAAGGATGTTGATGCCTCCTCCATCTGTGCCTATCCATAGTTGTCCTTCCCTTTCGGCAAGGCTTACTACGATGTTATTACTGAGGGAAGAATTGGTTGTGGTATACGTGGATAATGGTTTGCCGTCTGGCGAGAAACAATGCAGTCCGCCGTTGTAGGGCGCCACCCATATTCTTTTCTGCGTATCGGCAATCATACTCATGATTTCCAGTCCGCAGTCGAAAGGGGGACGCCTGTACTTTCCGGTTTGCAGGTCTACCAGCAACAATCCCATCCAGCGGCTGCAACAGAGCAGTGTTTGGGAGTCCCAGGGACAAAGTGCCGTGATTTTAAAAGATTTGGCATTGAAATATTGCAAGAGTTTGAAAGAGTCATCTTCATATCTATACATATAGATTCTGTCTTTACCTCCGAACAGGATGCCCTCCGGGACGGAACAGAAAGAATAGGCAGTGATGTAATTCCCGTCTTCGTCCGTAGGAAATGTGAAATTATTCCTTTCCCGTTGATAGCGGGCAATTCCTTTTTCGGTCAGTACCCAGATGTTATGCTGTTTGTCTTCGGCAATTTGATGAATCAGGTTGTGAGGCAGAGAGTTCGGGTCGTTTGCCTTGTGTGTGTATCTCTTAAGTTCGTGTCCGTCAAACTTTCCCAACCCTGCTCTGGTGCCTACCCATACAAATCCCTGCCCGTCTCTCAGGATACAGCGAACGTTGGATGGTAGTCCTTCTTTCACGGAAATTTGCTTGAAGTAGTAATGCTTTGCCTGAAGAGGATAGACAAGTATCAATTGCATGATAAATGTGAGACCCAGTGTCGTGAGAAATCCTTTTTTCATCTTAGTTGCAGATTAACTCTAACAAAGGTAAGCTTTTTTTTCTTTAGACTATCTTCTGGCTTAGAGTTTTTTCAGACGGTCTTTCTTTAGGACCACCTCATATATCTTGCCTTTTGTGGTTTTGAACATGAGTTCATCGTCTCCGTACTTCACTTTACAGGGAGCTCCTGATTTTGAAAGGAATGTAGCTTTCTCCAACTTGCCCTCTTTCCATGAGATGGAGACCTCAAAATTACCTTTGGCGCAGATTCCGGTTATCGAACCGTTTCTCCAGGCGTCCGGAAGGGCGGGAAGCAGTTGGATGAATCCCATGTGACTTTGCAACAGCATCTCGGTTACTCCGGCCGTGCCTCCGAAGTTTCCATCAATCTGGAAAGGAGCGTGCGTGTCCCACAGATTGTCCAGGGTTCCGTTCTTCAGCAGATTACCGTATAATTTATAAGCATGGTTTCCATCTTGAAGCCGTGCCCATTGATTGAGTTTCCATCCCATACTCCATCCGGTGGCGCCATCTCCGCGGTGTTCAAGCACTACCCTGGCGGCTTGGGCCAGTTCGGGGGTGGTTACGGGAGAAATGGTGTGTCCCGGATGTAGTCCGAATAGATGGTTGACGTGGCGGTGTTCATCTTTCGGGTCGTCTATATCCGAAGACCATTCCAATAGTTGGCCGTAACGTCCTATACGATAGGGAACTAACTTTTCCAGTACATTCTCCCATTCTTTACGTTCGTTGGCGTCTACTCCAAGCACGCGGCTTGCTTGGATGGCATCCAGCAGTATTTCGCGTACTACGGCATGTGCAAAGGTGACTCCTTCGTCTACCGGCCCGTGCTCGGGTGAGGTGGAAGGGGCGGCAGTGTAAGTTCCGTCCGGCTTATGCCACAGATGGTCTACCGTGAATTGGGCGCTGCTTTTGATAAGCTCGTATCCTGTTTCTTGCAGGAACTTCTTGTCACGGGTGTAGTCGTAATACTCCCAGATATGTGTGGCTAACCAAGGTCCTGCAGTAGGGTTCAGGTTCCACGACATGGCTTCATTGGACAGAGGCGCTGTAAATCCAAAGATGTTGGCGGATATGGAGGCAGTCCATCCGCGGGCGTTGAAATAGGCTTGGGCTGTCTTCTCACCCGGTTTCACCAAGCTACGAATGAAGTCTATCAAAGGCCAGGTGCATTCTGAAAGATTAGTGGAACAAGCGGGCCAATAGTTCATCTGTATGTTGATGTTATTGTGATAATCCACTCTCCAGGGACCGTCCAGATTGTTGTGCCATATTCCTTGCAGATTTGCGGGCATATTGCCGGGGCGGGAGCTGGCAATGAGCAGATAGCGGCCGAACTGATAGTACAATTGTTCCAGTTGATAGTCCGGCATGCCTTTCTTATAATTAGCCAGACGTTGGTAAGTCGGCAGATTCGGGCTATTTTCCTCCGGATTGAGTTGCAGGCGAACCCGGTTGAAAAGGGAGGTGTAGTCGTTTTCATGGTTCCGGTACAATTCATCATATCCTTTCTGTAGGGCTTGGTTCATCATGGCTTGTGTGGTTTGTTCGGGGTCGTTGCCTACATAAGCTTTTGAATCTTTGAAGTCCGGGTTGAAGTTCATTTTATAGTCCGTATCTGCTGTGAGCAGGAATACCACTTCATCGGCATCCTTCACGATGAGGCGGTCATCTTCGGCTTTCAGTGTTCCCCCCTTGTGAATGGCTTTGATGCGGAAGGCAAATTTCATGCCGTTATTGTTGAGGATTCCGGTGTAGACCAGTCCATTATTCCCGTCTGCCTTGAGATGACTTTTTGCTTCGCTGTTGGGGCAATAGCTGAGTATGAGGTTCTGTTTCCCGGCCTTGCTGGCTGTGAACTTCATCACCATGACACTGTCCGGATATGATATGAAGTATTTGCGCTGATACTGCGTCCCGTCCTTGTCAAACTGCACCACTGCCATAGCGGAATCCAGTGACAGGATGCGGCGGTAATTGTCCATTCTGATTTCACTAAGTCCGGTTTCTATGTAAAGTTCTCCCATAGTAGTAAACGAGCCGAATCGGAACGGTGTTTCGTCCTTTTCTTCATAGGCGGCTAATCCGTTGAAGTTCTTTTGAGTGAGTAAGGCTGCCTTCTCTTGGTTACCGTCCAGAAAAGCCTGTCGGATTTCTTTCAGGACTTCTGCCGATTGTTTGTTGACGTTCCAATAGTAATCGGCTCCTTTGGCCGTATTAGGTCCTCCTTTCCAGAGGGTTTTTTCGTTGAGGGTGATTCGCTCGGCGGATATGGAACCTAAGATGTTGGCTCCCAGACTACCGTTTCCGATGGGTAGTGAGCGGCTTTCCCATGCCCGGTCGGGGTTGGCTCTTAATCCGGAAGCACGCAGCCAGATGGCTTGTCCGTCCAGGTTGTTGGGGGTGTCGAACCAAATGGAGAGTCCTTGAGTGTAATCGGTCGTTCCTATTGCCGAGGCGGATAAGGAGAAGAACATGTAGATAAAGAAGGATTGGAGCTTTTTCATACTATTATTTTTGTTGTTTAAAGGATTTTCTGTCAGCGAAACAGGTACATAAAAGTAATATGCCGCCAGTCACAATATTGAGTACAAAAATACGGGTTCTCTTTTATCTGCGTCACAAAAACAGCGTGTTATTTCTTTCAATTTTATCCAATATGCTTTCAAAAATCACTAAAAGAGTGTGAGATGTCCGGCGTTGAGGGAACGGCTTGTCCTGGCTGGGGGGGTGGAGAGATTTACCTTGCGGTATATCCACTGAATAAATCCTTTGTTATTGCTTGGAATTCAACATTTTCCCCTTACCTTTGTTATCATGAAAACAAAACAAGAGAAAGGAGACGAAATTATGGCAAGTAATTATATTCGTTTCGATTGGGCTATGAAGCGTTTATTGCGCAATAAAGCCAATTTCGGGGTACTCGAAGGACTTCTGACTACCCTGTTGAAAGAGACTATCACGATTCAAAAACTATTGGAAAGCGAAAGTAATCAGGAGGATGAATTTGATAAGTATAATCGCGTGGATATGCTTGCTGAGAACTCCAAAGGCGAGCTTATTCTGATTGAAGTCCAAAACAATAACGAATATGCTTATTTCCAGCGGATGTTGTTCGGCACTTCAAAGTTGGTAACCGAATACATTAATCGCGGAGAAGGCTACGATAAGGTGCGCAAAGTGTATAGTATCAATATTGTATACTTCTCTTTAGGCAGCGGAAAGGATATTGTATATCATGGGAAAACGGAATTTCGGGGGATACATGAAGGTGATGTACTGGAACTGACTCCTTTCCAGAAACAAACTTTTAAAGTGGACCACGTAAGCCAGCTTTATCCTGAGTATTATATCCTAAAAGTGAATGACTTTAATCAAGTGGCCAAAAGTCCTCTTGAAGAGTGGATCTATTATCTGAATACAGGGAATATCCCTGATACCGCTACGGCACCAGGTTTGCATGAAGCTCGCGAACGATTGACTCTGGATAGAATGAAGAAAGATGAACTGGGTGCTTATTATCGGCATCTGGATAACATCGTTATTCTTCGTGATAATATATTCACAGAGCGTGCTGAAGGTAGAGCTGAAGGTAGAGCTGAAGGTCGTGAAGAAGGCCGTGAAGAAGGTCGTGAAGAAGGTCGTGAAGAAGAACGTGTAGCCAATGCCCGTAAAATGAAGCTTAGAGGATTGGATAACATTATGATTTCCGATATTACCGGTCTGCCTATTGAAGATATTGATAAACTATAAAGAGTAATAGAATATATTTCTATAGGGGAAATCCTGCAAACTGATAATAATCATAGTTTGCAGGATTTCTTATATATGGGTAAGGCAACTGCTAAGCCTTTTTTATTTCATTGCTTGCCTATCAGGATCTATTTTGTTAGGCATTATTTTTTCATTCAACCATAGTTATTCTTGCGTTATACTATAGTTATCCGCAAGGAATACTATAGTTACCCTTGCGTTATACTATAGTAGAACGAATAAAGAATAGGCAATGAAGAAAGTCTTATTGGGCAATGAAGGAAGTTAGAATAGCATCCTTACGGAGAATCTGTTGTGGCGTCTTGTGTTCATACGTTTGGTTTAAAACGGTGAAATACCCTATTCTTAGTGATGAAACGGTCGTTTTTGGCGATTTCGAATATTAATGTGGTGATTCTTGAATGCCGGTCTGATAATGGCTTCATAACTTTGTCGCGTTAACATTGAATTGAATACGCTATGAAGACAAAATTTCTATTGGTTTCTATTAGTTTCTTTTTCTTTTTGATTTCATGCCGTCCTTATCCTGATAAAGTAGAGCAAGCGTTAATACTTTCGGGTAATCATAAAGAAGAACTGATTAAAGTTTTAGAATATTATAGGGATAAAGACGACTTAAAGTTTGATGCAGCTTGTTTTCTGATTGGCAATATGCCCTATCACAAAAGTAAAATTCAGCAGGAACTTCCTGCTGCCTACTACTGCTATTTTAGAAAGATAGACTCCATCTGTCGTACAGATTCGGATGCTGTTAAAGACGAATCTTTGAAACGTTGTTTAGGGAAAATTTTTGATTCTATTCCTATTCCGCTTGAAACTCAAAGTAAACCGGATATTCAATTCCTTTCGGCAGACTATCTGATAGATAATATTGAACTTGCTTTTGATGAATGGCAGAGTTCTGCTTTGTTAAGACAACTTTCTTTTGATGATTTTAAAGAGTGGATACTTCCTTATCGGACTGTAGATGAATCGCTGGTGGATGATAAACGAACTTTGAGGTCTATCATTTTTGAGAGGCTGACAGAAGAGGGTATGACTGATATACGTAAGCCTATTGATTGCTATCGGAAATATGTAAGGTTGCAAAAAGAAATGAATGATTATATAACCTCTTCGCATCATGTTGGCCCATTTGATCCATTTATTCCTGCTTTTAAAATGGATTGTCATAATTTAGCGGCGAGGACATGCAACTATTTTCGTGCATGTGGCATTCCCGTAGTATATGAGTTTACCCCTCAATGGCCGGATAAAGATAGTAAGCACTATTGGTGTGCTTCGCCTGATTCTAATCATGTATTGCAACCTTATACTCCACCTTATAATAACTTAAGGGAAGATTGGGATTCTAATCTGAAATATGTGGGAAAGGTATTTCAAAGAACATTTGGTGCTATTGAAAATTCCCCCTATTTCCTTAAAAATAAAGGTGAGATTGTTCCATCTTATTTTGATGTTGCTACTATAAAGGATGTCACTGAGCGATATCATTTGTGCAAAGCCCTGACTATTCCTATAAAATGTAATTCGCCCAATAATCTGGCATATTTATCTTTTTTCAATACAAAGGAAAACCTAATGCCTGTGGCATGGGGCGAAGTAAATAAGTGCAAACGTTCGGTGACATTTCTTCAGGTACCTGTCAATATGCTTTTCTTTCCCACTTATATGTCGGAAGATGGAGGGCTCTCCTGTTTCGGCAACCCTTTTATTTTTAGATATGATAGCGTTACGAAACAAGTTGTCTGTAAAGAGGCGGGGAAGGAGACCGGAGTAAAGATTCCGATGCACTTGTTGCGTAAATATCCCTCCAAGAAACATTTGGATGAATCCAGAAAAACTTTGCAGGGGGCACACTTACTGGGTGCTGATGATTGGGATGGACCTTATGACACTCTTTTTGTTATTAAAAATGTCCCGGGACCCTATTGGCAAGAGTATTGCTTTAGTAATCTGCATAAATACCGTTATTATCGCTTTGCTCCTAAAGATGGATTACCCATGGACATTGCCGAGTTTGAATTTCTTGGCAAGAAAGATACTAAACACTCATATAGTATTCCGACTAAACTTCCTGTTTTCTCAAAGGCGATGGAGAATGTCGAATCAGATGAATATATGAAGGTAGAGGGTACTCCTATGAAAACCGGCCCGCTTTATTCTAATTTCTTTGATGGGGATCCGGAGACTTACACTCGGTGGGGGTATCTTGGAATGGACTTTAAATCGCCTGTTTGTGTTTCTCGAATAAGGTTACTTCCACGAACGGCACTGAATATGATTGAACCTAGTCAACGTTATCAATTATTGTATTTTAAAGATGGGAGCTGGATCGAACATGCAATACTCGTTTCCAGATATAATTATCTGGATATTGATTCAGTTCCTGCCGGAACAGTGTATTGGTTGCGGAATCTTGATAAAGGAAACGAGGAATTGCCTTTCTTTTATGAAAATGGGAAGCAAATATTTATAAACCGATATACGCAATAAGAAAGTCTGATGGGTATGTTGCTACTAAATGAAAATATGATAACCTTTCTGAGTGAAGCATTCCGTTCTTCGATATTTGTAGTTACTTTGCTAGGAATTGGAGCGGGACTATACGTCTTTTTGAGCAAGATAAAATCACTTGTTTTCTTCAATTGGGTAGATGTGTTTGTTTCAGTTGTGGCGTTGGGCTATTATTTCTTCCACTTTTCTGTTTCCAATTTGTGGACGATGGGCACTTTCTCCCTCCTCCTTATTTATTGGGCGATCCGGCTTATTCCCCGGTTGCCTTATGGCTTTTTGTATTTCGGGCTACTGGCGAGTACTTTTATATTGGCACTTACCGGCTATTTGCAATATGCCGGAATTGTTTCGGCGAATCATCCTTATTTTGCGGTAACCGGTCCTTATGACAGTCCGGCTATCTATGGAGGCGTGATGTGTTTGTTGTTAAGTATCCTTTTTACTTGGTGTCTGCATACAGGCTATCGGAAGCACTACAAGTTTCTTTATATAATCACGGTTTTAATGGGAATTATTTGTTTGCCGGTATTTATCATTATCGGTTGCCGGGCGGCATGGGTCGCTCTTTTGATGGTTGTTGCCCGTTCTGTATACCTGTCTCGTTTTCGTTGTGGCAATGATTTTTTTGCCTGGTTTCGTTCTCATGCCGTTTTTCGGGTTTTGATACCTCTTCTCATTATCCTTTCCGTTTATGGACTTTACCGGTTTAAACCGGATTCTGCTGACGGAAGAATACTGATATGGAAAGTTACGCTAGGTATGGTAAAAGAGAAACCGTTAACCGGATTCGGCCCGGGAGGATTCACTGCCCATTATATGCATTACCAAGCCTCTTATTTGGAGGAAGGGGGGACGCCTCGCGAAAGATTTCTGGCTGATAGTAACCATTTGGTATATAATGAGCCTTTACGTTTGATGGTAGACTACGGGGTGGCAGGTTTCTTATTATACGCCTGTTTCTTATACATTGCGCTAATCATTCCCCGCAAAAAAGATGTGGTAACTTTATCAGCCCAATCGCTTTTAACGGGCTATTTAATTTGGGGTTTATTTGCTTATCCCGATCAGACGTTCCCTATGCAGGTAATTGCTCTGATAGCCTTGGCATGTTTATCTCATCGTTGCAGGAAGCCTCTTTGGGTTTTCCGGTTAGCTGCTCGCACCTGTAAAGTTTTGCAGATGGTTCTGCTGATAGCTGCAATAGGACTTGCCTTTACATTTACGGAGAAATATAGGTGTCATCGGAAATTCTATCAGATCATGAACGCTTACTCTTCAAACCGATTGGATGAGTCCGTTAAGGAATTAGCAACGATGGAGAGTATAATGCAGGATGAATCGGCTTATTGGATATATTATTGTATGCTTCTGAATAAGATAAAGTCCGATTCGGTCCTATTGGATAAGATAGTCAGATGGGAAGAATTATATCCTACTCCCGACACTTATATTATGAAGGGGGACCTTTGGCAGCGCATGGGGCAGTATGACAAGGCAGAAACCGCATACTTGCTTGCCAATTGGATGGTACCCTCGCGACAGCGTGCCCGTAGTAGGTTAGCGTTACTTTATCGGAGATTAGGACGGAATGAAGAAGCGATGTGCATAGCTCATGAAATTCTGACTGAAAAGGTCAAAGTCTACGGATTTCAGACTCATAAGATACATGAGGAATTAAAACGGATTTTCGAAAATCAAATTAAATAAATTATTAACTTAAAAAACAAAGACTTATGAAAAACAAGAAACTGCAAAGAAGATTGTATTTTCTGGGAGGATTATTCCTCTTGAGCTTTTTGATTTATTCGTGTCTATCGGATGAAACATTCTCCGGTAGCGATGATAAATCGGAAGATGAATCCGTATTAGGAGAAAATACGGAACTAACTGTTTCAAAGGCGGAACTGTGGTATAATGCCAATAATCCGCAAGTTACGAAACTTCGTTTCTCTAATTTTCAAGAAGAAATTCTAATCAGACCTCAATGGTCGAAAGCAAAGGAGCGCCGAAAGGGTGATTGTGAAATAGTGGAAACGCCTTTATTGGTGGATGGAAGTGCTATTTTTATGGATTCGGAAACCTTAAAAAATGATTTAAAAATCAGTCAGAAGAAAATCCGGAACATTGTGCGGTTAATAGTCAGAAAGGATTTGAAGACCGGGCAGACACGCGACTTCATTATGATAATAAGAGGATCGTATGATTATTTGGCGAAAACGAATCGTTTAGGATATAATAATTATTTCCATCGTGAACCGGATTTTGATGGAGATATTTATTTCTATGAGGTAGGGCAAGGTCTGAGGAATGGATTTGAATTTCAATCTGGGAAATTGGTAGCGACCATTGCGCTTGGAATGGAAGAAAATTGTAATACTCGGACTAATGTACATTATTTAGAGGATTGTTACTTAAGGTATATAGACGTTGTAACAGGAGAATATTGTGACGATAATGTTAGTGGAGATGCTGAATTTGGAGGTTCTTTTTCTGTATGTGAAACTAATTATCGTACAGAGATTGTGCAGATTTGCCCTGGTGACCCTGTGCCGATAGAACCTTGGGAACCTGGACCTTGGGGGCCACATGATGATTCAGACTCTCACCCGCCAGTGTCTCCTGCTTGCGCTAAATCGGATGAGATGACTGATGATAATGTGTTCTTGGTTAAGATGTTTAATATATTTTCTGCTCCTTTAAATTGGAAAGATGAAGCACAGTTAAAGAATATCTTGAGTAGCGGTAGTGGAGACTATACGGAATGGATGGGGATAACAGATAATTATCATCATGAGATTCGTCCGAGTGTATATAAAGGTGGAGTAAGACTCTTATTCAAGGAAGAACAACTAGAAGGTAAGGTTTTTGATGAATGGTACCATATTCAAGCTCTTCCGGGGATAGGTATCCCTTTACTATATGACTTGAAAGAATTAGGAGTACAATTCCAAAAAGGTAGAATAAAAACAGACAACTTTGTTTATGGAATAATATCCCAATATGGATGTCTATGTATGATGATTACTAGTGCTGGTGAATTTGATAGGTTTACATATGCATTGAAAAGGGGAGAATTAGATGCGGAATATAATAAATGTATTCAGGAAGGGAATGGTAAGCCCGAGAAACAGAGAATAGGGTTGTTTATAAAATTCCTTGAAGATAACTATGCTGGTCTAACCTTTATATATGGTTATCCTGATCCTAATAATTTTAAAGGATTCTATGCGCAGACTATTGATTCTGATAATATTATGATAAATGATTCCTGTGAATAGCAATATTGGAGTTACTACGTATTAGTCAGTGGAAAAGGATGCGGAGAAAATACATATAATATGTTGTGTTTTCTCCGCTCTTATTATTAAATGGAAAATAGAATTTGGATAGAATTAAGTATTTTTATTCTATTTGCTTTTTTGGTTACTTGTTTCGAAATCTTCAATTTTGATTGTTCTCTCTGCGAATATCGTCACTTTTTCGATGAAACGGGCGCTTCTGGTGATTTTTGAATATTAATCGGTGATTTTTGAATGCCCTTCTCGTTATTCCTGCTTTACATTTGCACATAAATTTTCGTTTATGAGTTTGTCAGGCATCGCCCTTCAATTCTCAGCATACTCAAGGATTTATTTTGTTAGCTAATATAATAGAATCTTTTATTGTTAATTAAATTTAGTATTATGAAAAGAAAGAAGCTTATGAAAAAACAAAGCTGCTTTGTTGTTCTTCTGATGCTCCTCCTGTTATTATCTCCGAGAGCGTTCGCACAGCAACAAATGATTAAAGGACAAGTGCTGGACAACACTGGTGAAACCGTTATCGGCGCTACAGTCATGGTAAAAGGGACGGAGAATGGTACGCTGACCGACATTGACGGTAACTTCTCCATTCAAGGTAAGGTCGGCAGCACGCTGGTCATCTCTTTTATCGGTTATACCCCTCTTGAAGTCAAGGTGACGAAACTTGACGGTAATCGCTTCACATTGAAAGAAGATGTGCATCTGCTGGATGAAGTTGTTGTGGTAGGTATGGGGCAACAAAAACGTAGCACCATTACGGCTGCTGTGTCTACGGTAAGTTCCGATGCTATTGTCAACCGTCCGATAACTGACCTTACCAGTGCCCTTCAAGGTAACGTGGCTGGTTTGAACTTTGCCACGGATGCCGTTTCCGATGGTGTGGGTGGTGAAACAGGTGCCGAAATCAAATTCAATATCCGTGGTATAGGTTCCATCAATGGAGGCGAACCTTACGTACTGGTAGATGGAATTGAACAAAGCATGCAGAATGTAAATCCTAATGATATTGAAAGTATCAGTGTGTTGAAGGATGCTTCGGCTGCTGCCGTCTACGGAGCTCGTGCCGCCTATGGTGTGGTATTGGTCACCACCAAGAGTGGGCGGAAGGAGAAAATGCAGGTCTCTTATCGTGGAACATTCGGCTTCAGTGCGCCTATCAATATGCCGAATATGATGAACTCAGTTGAATTTGCTAATTATGTGAACGAACGTTGCGACAATATGGGCGTGAAACATAAAATCTCTGACGCGCTTATTGAAAAGATGGAAGGATTTATGAAGAGTCCTTATTCTGCTGAGTTCCCGGGGATCGACCCCAATCAAAATAAAACGGACTGGGCTTCTTCAATGGATGCGGTATATGCCAATACAGACTGGTTTGATCATTATTTTAAAAGCACCACTATGCGTCATTCACATAACCTGAGTGTGATGGGAGGTTCGGATAAAATCAATTACTATGTGGGGCTGGGATATATTTATCAGGAAGGTCTGTTAGACAAAGTGGATGATAACCTCAGTAAATATAATGTGAATACGAAATTTGAAATTAAGGCTAAAGAATGGTTAAAGTTCAACTTCAATAATAACATCACATTGAATATTTTGAAACGCCCGATGCCTAATCAAACTATTTTCTATGCTACTCTTGGGAAAAGTCTTCCGAATGCCCCTACTCACTATCCGGTGGCCTCGCAGTATAACGATGCCTCAGAATTTAGGTATATGAAAGAATCACGCTACGTGCAGAACCGTATATCTGATGCAATGTCTTTCTCCGCTACTGTTACCCCATTGCTGGGTTGGGATATTATGGGGGAAATGAAAGTTCGTTTCGATGTGGAAGATAACAGCTTTAAGCGTGGATACCCTGCTTATGAGAAGCCTGATGGAGAATTGCAAGTGTATAAAGATACTCAACAAGGATATACCTATCCGGGGATGAATTGGCGAAGTTCTAAATGGGGTTCTTATACTCATGGCAATGCATTCAATTATTATCTGTCTCCGAATGTAATGTCCTCTTATGCCCATAGCTGGGGTGAACATTCTTTCAAGGCGATGGCAGGTTTCCAGATGGAGATGCAGGAAAACTCTAATGGATACTATTATGTAGATGGGCTTTTGTCCAGTGATATATTTTCAATTGCCAATGGCAATGGTAGCACTGCTATAGGAGAAGATCGTACCCACTGGGCTACGATGGGTATGTATGCCCGAATGAACTGGAACTATCAGGATACGTATTTTTTGGAATTCAGTGGACGTTATGACGGTTCTTCCCGTTTTGCTCCGGGGCACCGTTGGGGATTCTTTCCTTCTTTCTCTGCTGGTTATGATATTGCCCGTACAAATTATTTCAAGGAGTTGGATCTTCCGTTTTCTCAATTAAAGGTACGTGTTTCTTACGGACGTTTAGGTAATCAGAATGGTGCCGGACTTTATGATTATCTTGGAATCATGGATTTAGTTCCCGGTTCAAGCGATGCATGGATATTACCAGGGCTAAATCCTGTTCCTGCTCAAGGGGTACTTGCTAAAACGCCTAAGATGATCAGTCCTTATATCACATGGGAAAAGGTAGATAATGCTAATTTAGGTATCGACCTGATGCTTCTGGATAGTCGGCTTTCTGTTACTGCCGATTTCTATCAGCGTACGACGCGTGATATGATTGGCCCGGCTGAAGCAACTCCGGCCATTGGAGGTATTAGTAAGGATAATCGTGCCAAAGTGAATAATGCAACGTTGCGTAACCGTGGTTGGGAGTTATCCGTTAATTGGAATGATGAGCTGAAGTGTGGCTTTAGCTATGGTGTCGGATTCAATGTGTCCAATTATAAAGCTGTGATTACGAAGTACAATAATCCGGATGGAGTGCTTTATAATAATCATACAGGTCTGGCACGTAACAGAGGATATTATGAAGGAATGGATATAGGCGAAATCTGGGGATACGAGGCCGACGATCTTTTTATGACCAACCGTGAAGTGGATGAATACCTCAAAACGGTAGATCTCAGTTTCTTTAAAGCCGATAACCTATGGCAACGTGGTGACTTGAAGTATATTGATTCCAATGGCGATGGAAAGGTAGACCCGGGTAAAGGTACTCTGTCCGACCATGGAGATCTGAAGGTTATCGGTAATGCGACTCCTAAATACTCTTTCGGTATCAATCTGAATGCAGGATATAAAGGATTTGAAGTATCTGCCCTCTTCCAGGGAGTTGCCAAAAGACAGTTCCCGATGGCAGGTGGTAATTATTTATATGGTGGCGACTGCTACTTCAAAGAACATCTTGACCATTTCAGTGCTCAACAGCCTGACGCATACTTACCGCGCTTGGTTGACACGAATACCCAGGACTTTGAAGCGAATACTGGTTATAACACAACCCGCTATTTGCTGAATGCAGCCTATATACGTTTGAAGAATTTGATGGTATCTTATACTTTTAAACCTCAAATGCTGAAAAGTATCGGACTGAGTAATTTGAAAGTATATCTCACTTGCGATAATCTGTTCACAATTTCTAAATTACCGCAACAGTTTGACCCGGAAACTATTAATCAGGTGAATAGTTGGGTCGGAGGTAGTAATGATGCCGCCCCTGCATTGACCTCACCTTTGAAAGCTAATGGTAACGGCAGGGTTTATCCAATGAACAGGAACTTCGTATTTGGAATTGATGTCACATTTTAATTAGAGAGGAAATATCATGAAAAAGAAAATAATCATCCTAACAGCTTTTATGGGGCTGATGTTGTCCGCTTGCTCCGATTTTCTGGACCGGAAGCCGTTGACGCAGCCTGATAACACGAATTTCCTGTCAGGTCGTGAACAGGTAGAGAACTATATTAACGCTTTATATACAGCATTGGCGGTTCCCACGCAATTTGGAATGGGAGTCAGAGGCGAAGAAGTGAATAGCGATAACATTTTGGCGGAGAAGTATGACAGACGTTTGAATGGTGAAAATACTCTGTTCAGTGGTTCGGATAGTTGGTCGAAAGGCTATCAGAATTTGCGTAATGTCAACTATTTCTTTGAGTATTACAAAGTTCCTGAAACTTTGGAAACAGCCGAAGTTCGTTCGCTCAAAGGAGAAGCTTACTTCTTCCGTGCTTATTGGCATTTCTATTTACTCACCCGTTTTGGCGATATACCCGTTATGGATGGATTCTGGGACGCGAATGCAACGGTCGAGGGATTACAAATACCCGCTACCAAACGTTCGGATGTTGTCCGGTTTATATTGAATGACCTGAAGGCAGCCATCGGACAAATTCCGGAGGCACGGGCAGAACTGCTTCCTCGTGGTAAATATCAAGGATTGCGGGTCAGTAAAGAGGCTGCCACTATTCTGGCTATGCGGGTTGCGCTCTATGAAGGTTCGTGGGAGAAGTATCATAAAGGGACTGAATTTGCTAAGGAAGATAACTCCGCAGAGTTTTTTCAGGAAGTGTTGGACTGGGGTGACCAGCAATTATTCTCTTCAGGCTTGGCTCTGAATACGAAAGCGACGGATAAAGAGGCTATTAATACGGAGGATGCTTTTGCACATTTATTTAATAAGGATAATCTTTCCGAAATTTCTGAGGCTGTCTTATGGAAGAAGTATGATATTAATTCTGGTATTTTCCACAAACTGAGCTCTTTGCTTGCTGCAGGTGTAGTAGACGGTCAAGGCCCTTCAGGCTTGTCAAAATCGTTGGTAGATAACTTTTTGAATGCAGATGGCACTTTTATTGACCCCAACGACGAGAAATTCAAGGATTTCAATAAGACGTTTGAAGGACGGGATGCGAGATTGCTGGTGACTGTGATGCATAGTGGATGCAAATACCGTTCATCATTAGCTTCCAGTTCGTCGAAACCGATGAATGTGCGAGCCTATGATGAAACGGGCAGCGAAGAAGAAGTTAAGGAAAAGAATGCCGATATCGTATCTCCTAACCTGAATGGTGATGGCAATAGCAAGAGTGTGACCGGATTCCATATTCGTTTAGGCATTGATACGACTTATGTGGCTGATAACTCTCAGACGGGTATCATTTTATTTCGTTATGCAGAAGGTTTGCTTTGCTATGCGGAGGCTGCAGAAGAACTAAATAAATGTGATGATAGTGTGTTAGAGAAAACATTGAAGCCACTACGCGAAAGAGCGGGAGTGACGTATGTGAAACCGACTTTGGTTGACCCGAACTTCCCCTTTACCGGACTTACTCCCGTGTTGCAGGAGATCCGTCGTGAAAGGCGTTCGGAGCTCTCTCTTCAGGGATTCCGCCTGGACGACTTGATGCGTTGGGCGGGTGCCGATGTACTAAAAGGAGCAAAGGGGCGTGGCAGAGGTGCCTATCTGGGCGAAGATGGCATTCTGTATAAGAGTTTCTCACCTGATGGACGCAAATCATTAAAACTGGTATTGAAAGATAATGATGGCTGGATGGATCCATTGAAAGAATATCTGCCCGAAGGATATCTTTTCAATCTGAATCGGGATTACTTGATGCCGATACCGGCTGATGAATTACTGATGAACCACAAGATGATACAAAATCCGGGTTGGTAAAAATACGGATGAATAAATATTTAATTTCTAAATAAACCATATTGTTATGATAAAAAGAATTCTATATACGTTTTTATCTGCTTGCTTACTATCCACAGGTTTTGCAAGTTGCGATGACGATGCGATGGCTCCGTTGCCGGAAAGCGTCCCGTTGATAGTGGAGGCAAATGGAAAAAGTTTTGTGATGGGAGATAAGTTAGTTCTTACCATCAAAGTGAACGACGCGGACAATCCGGAGTCGGTATCCAATGAAGATTTTGATGTTTATCTGACCGCTAAAGATGGAGAAACGGATGTATCGAAAGCTGTATTCAAGGATTTTCCTTCGATGGTTACTTTTCCGAAGGGGGTAAGTGAATTGAAGATTGAATTGCCGGTGGTAGAAAGCGGCCTTAAACCCCAAGAAAAAGTGTATGTAAACGTACTGGCTTTTGTACGAGGGTATAAAGTGACTGATCCTTCTCTGTCTATCGTTGTCTCTGATCACAATTATACCGTGGTATCGTTGAAAAACAATGCGGACAATGAGATTAACGAAGGTGACAAGTTCACTATTCAGGCACAGGTTTCTGTTCCGGTGACGGATGATGTGGATGTCAACATATCCATCCCCGATGCACAGAAAGTTTTCTATGAAACGCTGCCTCCTGCCAAACTGACTATCAAAGCCGGCGAGCAATTGGCGGAAGCGGTAGTCAAGACCAAACATAATCCCGATCCTTCGCAGCACGAAACATTGGTACTTGATTTCACGACTCTTTCCGGTGTTCATCCATTGGATAAGACAAGAATCGAGATTTTGATGAAAGACCTCGAAGTAGGTAGAGGAGACAGGCTGCTTGACGAACGCTGGGTATATGACAGACCTGCAGTTCCGTTTGCTTCGAGTGGTAGGCAGGCGGCTGTGGCCGACCAGTACGGGGAAATTATTCCGATGAAGGAAATGAACTCGCATCCCAATGCGGATTTGGCTGCTGAAGGTTGGAAGTTCTATAACGCATGGGAATTCCATAGTGTAGGCAACTCCGGTGATATGTGGAATGATGGTAACGCATTCAAGAATAAAGTGCCTCTCTTCCTGGCAGCCCGTAACACGGCGGTTGCCCAGAATCATGCAGCTGTCTTTAATGAACAATTCTCTAATATTACGGAAGAAGGAATTCTGAAGATGATTCAGATGAAAGTGCCGTCAACGGCTACAGGTGGTGGAAAGGGAGAGAGAGACTATGGTACGGCAGCGTTCTATGCATGTGGTACAGGTTCTCCTTGGAAGTCCAACAGCCAGCTGATACTGGAAGGTTGCAGAATGGAAGTCCGTGCCCGTCTTCGTGGTGAAAAAAATGGATTCAATATGGGTATATGGCTGATGTCGGATGATTCAGGGTCAAGTCCTACTTATTCGGAAGTGGATATTCTTGAAAATCCGGTTGGTCCTATCACCGGTAATAAAGCATTCCAGACTTTCCACTATGGGCTTTCTGCAAATGAGAACAAGGGTAGCAAATCTGCTCAGAATTCGATAAATATGAATGATTGGAATGTTTATTGGATGGAATGGCGCTCCGGCGAAGAAATTGCATTAGGTATCAATGGTGTAGAAACCGTATGCCTGAAGAAGAGTGAATGCAGTGAGGAGGATTGGACCTTCACCAATGCCAAGAACCAGAAGGGACTTAAATTCATACTTACCATGGGCGCACCCAACAAGTGGGCACTTGGCGGTGGTACGGAAACCGGTGGCGTATGGGCTCCCGACGCAGGTTGGGATTCCGGCTTTGCAAGCTTCAACAACTATGAACGGGATCGTGATAACGATGCTATTCCTCGTCTGGAAATTGACTGGGTTCGTACCTACATCAACAAAGCTTCGGTTGCGGACTATGAACAGGGGCAGACCAAGAATGGAACCAAATTCTATTAATAGGTAGTTTTATTATAAATCATCCGGGAGGAGGGCTCATCGGAGTTCTCTCCCGGATGATTCTTTTTAACCCGATTGCCATGAAGAAAAACATCTTAATCATACTTATGGCGTTGCTGCCTTTGGCGGGTATGTGCGCTGACGACTTGACACCAACCCCCATCTCAATAGTTCCCAGCCCGGTGCGCATCGTGCCGGGCAACGGGAACTTTACTATTTCGGCCGGAACTGTGTTCTCCGTAGAGAATCAGGAACAGGCCGCCATCGCTCGCAATTTTATCGGTTTGTTTACGAAAAGTTCAGGGATAACCCCTCAGTTGACAATGGGTAAGAGTGAGAAGAGTCAGCTCCGTTTTACGACTGACTCTTCTTTTAAAAGCGAAGCGTACTTACTGGAAGTTACTCCGGAAGACATTCAGGTCAAAGCTTCGGATACGAAAGGATTCTTTTATGCGTTGCAAACCCTCCGTTTGTTGCTGCCTGCGGCTATTGAAGGCAATCAGCCGGTGAAGGATATGGTCTGGAGCATACCCGCAGTGACGATTCAGGATGAGCCGCGCTTCCCTTACCGGGCATTGATGCTGGACGCCGCCCGTTTCTTCATTCCCAAAGAAAATGTAATGCGCATTATGGACTGCATGGCGATGCTTAAAATCAATACGCTCCATTTCCATCTGACGGATGACAATGGCTGGAGAATTGAAATCAAGAAATACCCCCGGCTGACGGAAGTGGGAGCCTGGAGGGTCAATCACATGGATGTTCCCTTTTATTTCCGGCGCAACCCGCAACCGGGGGAGCCTACGCCTATCGGAGGATTCTATACCCAGGAAGACATTAAAGAAATGGTGGCTTATGCTGCTGAACGGCAGATAGAGGTGATTCCCGAAATTGATATGCCGGCTCATAGCAATGCCGCGCTGGCGGCTTATCCGGAATTTACCTGTCCGGCTGTGAAGGGTTATATCGGAGTGATACCGGGACTGGGTGGAGGCAACTCAGGAGTGATTTACTGTGCCGGAAAAGATAGTGTCTTTACTTTCCTGCAGGATGTGCTGGACGAAGTGATGGCATTGTTCCCTTCGCGATATATTCATCTGGGAGGCGATGAGGCTCAGAAAGTCTATTGGAAAAAGTGTCCGCTCTGCCAGGAGCGGATGAAAAAAGAGCACCTTGCCAATGAAGAAGATCTGCAAGGTTACTTTATGAAACGGATGAGTGAATATGTACGGGGCAAAGGTCGGGAAGTGATTGGCTGGGACGAACTGACAAACAGTAGTTTCTTACCCGAAGGAGTGGTTATTCAGGGGTGGAGAGGACTGGGAGCGGCAGCATTGAAAGCCGCTGAGAAAGGACACCGATTCATTATGACGCCTGCACGAATTATGTACTTGATCCGATATCAGGGCCCCCAATGGTTCGAGCCCCAGACTTATTTCGGAAACAATACGCTGAAAGATATCTACGATTACGAACCAGTACAGGCGGATTGGAAGCCGGAATATGAGTCGTTGCTGATGGGAGTGCAGGCATCCATGTGGACGGAATTCTGCAATAAGCCGGAGGATGTGGATTATCTGGTGTTTCCCCGTTTGGCAGCGCTGGCGGAAGTGGCATGGACACAGCCCGGGGCGAAGGATTGGGCGTCGTTCCTGCGGGCATTGGATGTGTATGACGAGCGTCTGACGGCCAAGGGAATCGTCTATTCCCGTTCCATGTATAACATTCAGCATACGGTGACACCGGAAGATGGAGTGTTGAAGGTGAAACTGGAATGTATCCGCCCGGATGTGGATATTCACTATACGGTGGATGGCCGTGAACCGACAGCGGCTTCACCGCTCTATGAAAAAGAATTGACTGTCGAAGAAGAACGGACACTTAAATGCGCTACTTTTGCACAAGGCAGGCAGATGGGAAAGACACTGACACTTCCCATCCAGTGGAATCTGGCTACTGCCAAACCTGCATTGGGAAGCAATCCGAGTGAGAAACTCCTGACCAACGGAATACGTGGGAGCCTGAAATATTCGGACTTTGAGTGGTGCTCGTGGACCAAGAACGATTCTGTTTCCTTTACGGTGGACTTGCTAAAGAAAGAAGTTCTGAATACATTCACACTGGGATGTATCACAAGTTCCGGAATGGCTATACATAAGCCGGTAACCGTCAACGTGGAGATATCGGACGATAATTGTAACTTCAGGAAAGTCGGTACGCTGAATTTCACATCTCAGGAGGTGTTCCAGGAGGGAAACTTTATAGAAGACCTGGCACTGGAGATGGGAGGCGTGCAGGCACGGTATGTGCGTGTGACCGCCAAAGGGCCCGGAGTTTGTCCGGAAGGTCATGTACGTCCGGGGCAGGAGGCGAGAATACTTTTTGATGAGATGATAATCGAATAAAAGCCGGAAATATAAAACAGATTTTTTACAATGAATAAACTTTCAGAGAATAACACACGGTTGGCCTCGTTGGATATCCTCCGGGGTTTTGACCTGTTTCTTCTTGTCTTTTTCCAGCCGGTGCTTTGGGTGCTGGCACGGCAGTTGGATGTGCCGTTCCTTAATGGCATCCTCTATCAGTTCGACCACGAGGTTTGGGAAGGGTTCCGTTTCTGGGATCTTGTGATGCCGCTTTTCCTGTTTATGACGGGAGCTTCGATGCCTTTTTCGCTGTCGAAGTACAAAGGTGTTTCCGGTAGTTATTGGCCTGTTTACAGGAGGATTCTTAAACGGGTGGCTTTGCTGTTCATTTTCGGGATGATAGTTCAGGGAAATTTGCTTGGGCTGGACAGTCGGCATCTGGTTATTTATTCGAATACATTACAATCCATTGCCGTCGGTTATTTTATGGCGGCGGTAATACAGTTGCATTTTTCATCCAAGTGGCAGGTGGGAGTAACCTTGTTGTTACTCCTCCTGTATTGGACTCCCATGACCTTCCTGGGCGATTTTACACCGGAGGGAAACTTTGCCGCTCAGGTGGACAAATGTGTGTTGGGGCGCTTCCGCGATGGGGTTTATTGGAATGAAGACGGGAGTTGGAGTTTCTCGCCCCATTACACGTATACGTGGATATGGAGTAGTCTGACCTTCGGAGTTACCGTGATGCTGGGCGCTTTTGCCGGGAAGATAATGAAGGAAGGGAAAACGGATCGGAAGAGAGTGGTGCGGATATTGTCGGTGGCCGGACTGGTACTGGTGGGACTGGGACTGTTGTGGAGCTTGCAGATGCCTGTCATTAAGCGCTTATGGACAGGGAGTATGACGTTACTCTCCGGTGGTTATTGTTTTCTGCTAATGGCGTTGTTTTATTATTGGATAGATTATAAAGGACATACCCGTGGACTGGCTTGGCTGAAGGTGTATGGCATGAATTCCATTACGGCCTATCTGCTGGGCGAGGTGGTGAACTTCCGTTGTGTCGCCGCTTCGGTGAGCTATGGGTTGGAGCAATATCTGGGGACGTGGTATCCCGTATGGCTTACTTTTGCTAACTATCTGATTCTCTTCTTACTGCTGAGGGCTATGTACAAGTGCGGATTATTTTTAAAGGTTTAATGAAATGATAATTATTCAAGTAAGATAGTATGATGAAACACTTTTATATTCTTTCAATGCTGCTTTGGGGCTGGTGCCTTTCTATGACGGCGGCTGATACTAAAGAAGTCTATATCACCCGTACCGGAGATGTGGTGACGATTGGAAATGAGTTTCTGGCCCGTGAGTTTTCATTGGCAAACGGACGGGTTAGTACGCGAATGGTTGTGAATAAACGCACGGGAAAGAATCCGGTCCGGATTATTCCCGAGGCAGCTTCCGAAGAGTTTCTTATCCGTACACTGGTGGGACCCGACTCTGTGGCGGCGGATATCTGTTCGTCAAAACTTTCACTGGATGATGTGCAACTGGCAGATATGGAGAAAAATGGCAGGAAGCTAACTTTCCATTATAAGACTTTCCGGTTTGAAGGAGTGGACTGGCAGATAAATATGGTGTTCACTCTGGAAAAGGGGAAACATTATATGAAGAAGTATCTGGAGATTGCGGTCCCTGACTCCCAACGTAGCCAGGCACGTATCGACTATATTGATTTCGAGCCGATGAAACTGCCGGAAGGAATTGCCACCTGGACACATCCGGAGATGGAAAAAGGCGTAGGGGGAGTGAGTGGCTATTATATCTCCCTGGGGCAACCGGTATACGTGCAGGCTATGTTCTTCGGGCTTGAATTTCCGGCAGCGGAAACAGAAATCACTAAAGATAACACGGTGCGCATCCGTTACTATTCGGGCAAGAATTTTGAAATGCTTGCGGAAGAAGGTCGTTTGGAGGAAGGGACTTTCTCTACCTGGAAAGAGGTGATTGGCGCTACCCGTAGCACAGATATGGATGTCATCCAAACAGATTTCTTCAGTTATATCCAAGACATTTCCGTCCCGATTGACCTCCGCATACAATACAATTCATGGTACGATTTCATGTTGGACATCAATGAGAATAATATCCTCGATTCTTTCCGTGAGGTGGAACGTGGGTTGACGCAGAACGGCGTTCGTCCTCTCGACTCATACGTGGTGGACGACGGGTGGAATGCTTACGGACCTTGGCAGGAAGAGAATAAAACCGGGTTCTGGTCGTTCAACAGTAAGTTCCCGAATGAACTGGTCACTCCTTCGGACTTGTCGCATCGGCTTGCTTCCGACTTCGGATTGTGGCTGGGACCTCGTGGAGGCTATAATTATTATATCAAATTCGCCCGCTTCCTTGAAGAAAATGGAAACGGTAAACTGAACCGGTACACAAACGACATCTGCACCAATCACAAGGTGTACTTGCAAAAGATGAAGACCTTCTTCTTATATTGCCAACAGAAGTTCGGCGTAAACTACTGGAAATTGGATGGATTCCTGGTACGTGCCCCACAGCCCGACCCGCAAGGGAATTATATCTCCGGAGGATATCAGGGAATGTACTACGTCACGGAGCACTGGGAACGCTGGATTGACATTCTCCGGGCAATACGTGACCAGCGTGGCGAGAAACGGGATGACTTATGGATTAATCTTACTTGCTACGTGAATCCCAGTCCGTGGTTCCTGCAATGGGCCAACTCGGTCTGGATGCAGAACTCGCAGGATATTGGGAGGTTGAATGTGAAGCGTCCCTCTCAACTCGACCAGCTTTTATCGTACAGGGACGACCGTTATTTTGATTTTGTGAAGACCCGCGCTTTTCAGTTTCCTTTGGCGCATATCTATAATCACGATCCTATTTATGGTAGTACTGCCAAACTTGCCGGGAAGATGGATGATGACGAATTCCGTACCTATCTGATGATGATGGCCACTCGTGGCACTGCTTTCTGGGAACTTTATTATAGCTATAATATGATGAACGAGGGGCAGAAATGGGTGATAAATGCGGATGTGCTGCATTGGATTCAGGATAATTATCCGATATTGAAGCATGCCAAGTTGATAGGGCAGACGCCTGCGAAGGGCACTCCTTATGGCTTTTCTGCATGGTCCGATGGAGAAGGAATTATTTCAGTCCGCAATCCGTCGGATCAGGTAAAGAAATTCTCTTTTATACTGGATCGTACCATTGGAATGCCGGAGGGATTGAAAGGATTGTATCGTACGACTGTGTGGGCATATCGTACCGATGGACAGGGTGATTCTGGCAGGAATCATTTGTTCGGTTATGGTGAAGAGGTCTCATTAAGCCTGCAACCGGGAGAGGTGCGAATCTGGAAGTTCAGTACTACAGCTGATAAGAAAGTCCCTGTATTGCGAATGGTCAAGACTACTTCTCCAACGACTTTGACAGTAGAGTTCAATGAACCGGTGGTCTTGGATGAAGGGACGTTTATTGTTCCGGGGAATGAGGTGAAGAGCGTTTCGCTTTCTGCGGACAGGCGTATGGTAACTTTGACGTTGGCTCAAGAAATGGAGCAGGAGGGTAAGTATCGCTTGGATGTCTCAGGTGTGAAAGATGATGCTGGGAATGGCAAAGCGCTGCGGATGGTTTTCAACTATTTTGAGAACCAGGAAATACCGGCTTCGATAGGAGTTGTCGGCGGCAGTGATTTTAATCTTTCTTTCTGTTTGAAAACAGATAAATCAGGTGTTTCTTTACTGCATCAGGGGAAGGATTTATCGGTGGATTTAGATATTGACGGACATCTGGTGTTCATGGTTGGAGGACTGAAGGTGATATCCGGACAAGCAGTAAATAACAATAGTGAGTTTTTTGTATCGCTGTGCCGTGAGCGGAATGGGATGTTGAAAATTTATCTGAATGGTGAATTGGAGCAATCGGCTTATGATGTTGCTATCGTGAATCCGGACATTAAACCAGGGAAGGTCATCGTAAACTCTTCGTTGGGTAATGCTATCAGTCGGTTGAAGATAAAGAATAGGGCGCTTGATTATAAAGAGAACAAAAAGATGGCTTTGCCATTCTGACATTTTGTATATTTCATGGCTTTAGAATACGTTCTTTCGTCCTTCTTTATGGAATATATGAAAAGATTGGAACGAAAATCTGTAAGTGTTGGAAAATCACCGGAATATCAGATTATTTACAATTCTAATAAATCGGAGTACCCTCTTCAATTCGTTTCTTTATAAGGAAAGTGGTGTTTTTCTACGGTAAAAAGTGTGTTCCTCTACGACTCCTTACTGTGATCTTACATTAAACGGAGGTGTTTTTCTACGGTAAAAAGTGTGTTCCTCTACGATGAAGTTAACTCTTTGTTCGCAAGAAGTTAACTTCTTGTCGGCAGGAAGTTAAGAGTTTGTCGGCAAGATATTAGCTTTTTCTGCCGGATTAGTGCATAAAGGAGGTATATTATACGAAAATCCTGTATATGGATGCCATACTATATGCAGGATTTCTTCTGTTTCATCTCTTTTGTATAAAAGGGATTTAGCCTAAAAGGCTAAATCGTTGTCTTTATGATATCAAAACTGCGTAATGGATGTTTATTTGTATGGTAGCTTACATGTCTTCCATAGATAATCCCATATATTCTACCTGATAATCTTTTAGTCCGGAACTTTCAATGAAGAAACCGCCTATACGAATGCTGCTTTTTCTGAATATGGCAGATCACTTCTTGCGAAAAAGTTTGCAAGATGGGAAATCCTTATAAATTATGGATCTAAATGGAAATTGCGGAAATTATAAATGCCATTTATTGCTTTATCATTTTCTTGTTTCCCATCATAGATAACAGCTGTCCGTGTAATACGGTCTTTTAATAACTCTTGCAAATATTTCAGGTGTTTGAAGTAGTCGCTATTATAAGTCATACCTGCTTTGATTTCATACGCTTCTATATTATTTGCTTTCATTCGTATGACGTCCACTTCCCGTTGCGTCTTGTCCCGATAGAAATAGAGGTATTCTTCCTTTCCTTTATTAGTACCCTCTTTCATTGTTTCTGACAAGTCTCTATGTATTAGTCTATTATTATACATTTGGACAAATTTTAAGTTCAACTGAAAATTTGTCCAAATGTGCAATAAATATTTGATATTCAAAAGAAAGAGTTATTCTGTTTCAGATGCTTTTGCATTCCATACCAGCAACGCCAGCACTACTGACAACAGTGCCGCGCCAATCCAGAACCAATTGATATAGGTGAAATCATACACATCTGTTCCGTTCACTACGTTTTTTTGCCCTTCTATCAATATACCACTCATTACATCCTGTAATCCCGCACCGATGTAACTGGCGATGCCTACCACTCCGAGAGCGGCTCCCGAAGCATTGCGCGGGGCAATATCGACGGCCATCAGTCCGCCGAGGAAGCAAATCAATACTCCGATGCCAATACCGAAAAGTACCATTGCCAGAGCATCCAGCCAGAAGTGAACACCGGGAACCAATAAAAACAAGCAAAGCGCCAATACATTCGTTAATCCGAATATAAGTGCCGGTGCATTGCGGTGCCCCTTAAACAGTTTGTCTGAGATTACCCCGGAAAGCATGGTACCTATGATGCCACATACCGAACTGATAGAAATAATGAAACTGGCATCCAATGTTGAGTAGCCTTTCTGTGCCTCCAGATAAAATATTCCCCAACTATTCACCGCATAACGGCTGATGTACATGAATGCACTGCTGAGGGCAAGTATCCAGATTGCCGGATTCCTTAGGACAGCTTTCTGTGCACGGTTAAATTCTTTCGTTTCCAGTGCACTCATCACTTTCTTTTCTTTCGGTGCGTTGACCGGAGGAAGCCCCTTGCTTTCGGGTGTATCGTGAAAGAAGCGCCAGATAAGTAATGTACCTAATAGACCTACCATGCCTGCACCCAGAAATCCATAACGCCATCCGAGCACACTCACGACGGAGGCCACAATGATGAACGTCATTGCTTCACCTATGTTGTGACTGGCACTCCAGAAGCCATAGAATGAACCGCGTTCTTTGTCTGTGAACCAGCGTGATAACCCTACAACGCAGGATGCCGCTCCCATAGACTGAAACCAACCGCTGATACCCCATAATATGGCGAACAAGATGAACGAGTTTACAAAGCCCAGGCACAAGTTTACCAGTGCCGTCACCAGCAATCCCGTTGACATGAAGCGGTTGATGTTGCTTCTGTCCGCTAAGAAACCGTTGGAGAACTTACCTATGGCATAGGTGAAGAATAATACAGAACCAATAATACCTAATTCAGTTTCGGAGAAGATGCCTTCATCTACAATCGGCTTCTTAACGATGTTCAGGCTCAGACGGCATACATAGTACATACTATATCCGAGAGTTGCCGCAAGGAAAGTGGACCATTGCAGACGCTTCAACCGACGCTTTTGTTCGGGCAAAGATTCCCCGTTACAAGGTGCCGGAGCCGACACCTTGTAAAAATCAATGATATGTTTCAACATGCTTTCTTTTCTTTACTTGTGCAGTTTCTTATCCTTTAAGTATTGCAGCAATATAGCGGGACGGTCTGTCTGAATCAGTTTTGCTCCCTGGTTGATGATCCATCCCCAGCTCTCGTCCGGCTGATGCAGTTCTACGGCACGGTCATCATCATGTCCGCCACAAAGCTCGGGCCAGAGGGAGTTGATGAATATCTTTGCTCCACTGTCGTGGACCTTCTTGATGAGGCGCTGCACTTCGGGGCTGTCGTTATTGAAGACTAATTCAAAAGCCTGTGGCTTCATGTGTTTCAGATACCCGTCTATGATTGCTTCTGCTCCCTCTTTGTGTAACTGGATAACAGGCATGAAAATCATCTTATCCAGCACTTCGCCATTTTCGGCTTTCACTTGTTCATAGGGCAGGCTGGCTTTCATCACACATTGGTCTGCGGTGCCGGTTTTCTTTAGTACTTCATACGCATCTTTGAAGTAGTCATAGCCTTTGTCTACATTTACCATGATCTTGCCTTTACATAGATTCATGACTTCCTCAAAGGTAGGAATCTGATGCCGGGTTTTGATTCCGGCACCATTTTTCAGTCTCATGGCTTTCAACTCTGCCAGAGTATAATCCTCCGGACTTCCTTTACCGTTCATTGTGCGGTCTATCATTTTATCGTGCATCAGTACCAGGTGACCATCTTTTGTTTTTTTCAGGTCGATTTCCACCATATCTACACCCATATCGATGCAGTTCTGGATAGCCTGCAAGGAATTTTCCGGTGCATTGCGCCAATCGGCACGATGGGAAACAACAAGAACCGATTTAGTCTCCGGTTCCTTGAAGCTCTTTTCTATCTCTTTAAAATGTCCTTGGGCAAATGTTGCCAAATAAGCGATCAGTAATACTGATATTGATAATATCCTTTTCATATTCTATTTTTCTTTTGAGTTTTTTATTCGTTAAAGTTATTTTTTACGGGCGTTTCTCTTGTAGTCTCCACTCCGCATGGACCAACCTTGTTGTGCTCCTGTTGCATGGGTTCTGAGTGCGAATACCTTGCCTGGCTCTGATGATTTGGTAACATCGGTGCAAACGTAGATAAGTCCATTCTTATCAATAACAGGAGATGACCAGATGTTTGCTCCCAACTGAATTTCCTTATAACTCAGTTTTCCTTTTGAATTTAGTACATAGAAGTAGCCTTTTCCGTCACCGAAGTAAATATTCCCGGCATTGTCTATTGCAGGTACCGAACGAATTTGTCCTTGTGCCTTGAACTTCCAGACAGAGGTACCGTCTTCCTGAGTATAGCAAAGCATATCTCCGTCAGAATTGCCTACATACAAATATCCGTCGATACTCAGCGAGATACCGGAATTAGCGAAGGCTGAGGCTGAATATTGTTGCCATTTTACAGTCCCATCCGGATTTACAGCCATTACTATTCCACCATCCGCCGTTTCACCACATAGATAAATGGTGCCGTCTTCTCCTATGGCGGGAACTGAAGTACAAGTCTTTCCATATTCCACAGTCCATCTCTTCTTTCCGTCATTTTTGGCAAAAGCATAAAGTTTGCCACTATTGGAACAGATGTATACAGCATCATCGCCTATTACTGGAGTAGATTGCGTAGTCCCTTCACAATCGGCATTCCACTTTTCGGTCATACCCGGTGCCGCATTGATGGCAAATAACTTTTTATTGGCAGAGAAAAATACTGTACCATCTTTATCTATAGCCGGGCTACTGAACTTGGCTGTGGCACCCAGATCAAATGTTCCCAATGGTGCGGATGAACTGGCGGAGAAGGCGTATAGTTTCTTGTCATAGCTGCCCACATAGATAGTACCATCATCTGCTATTGCAGCCGAAGAACGGATTACGTCGCCCGAAGAATAATGCCAGACTTCTGTTCCATTGTTTATTACCCATATATTTTGCCCGCCGCGTGCATTGTTTGCATCGCAGCCTACAACGACATTTCCATGATCGTCGATGGCAGGAGATACATCCTGAAAGCCGCATGGTGTCTGGAATTCCCATGCTATTTCGGGTTCTACGTCAGCAGTAGACTTTTCTTTTACAGTGATAGTCTTACTGAATGTATTTGCATTCTGTGTCCCTTGGTTATCCCAGACGGATAAAGTCACTGTATATTCTCCGGCCGCAGAGTATTCCGTTATTGGAGATTGTTCTTCGGAAGAACTGCCATTGCCAAAATCCCATGCCCATTGGGCTATTTGTCCGTCCTGGTCGAATGACAAGTCTGTGAAAGCCACAGACTGTCCTTCCTGGACGATGACTTCACTTGCCTTGAAAGCCGCCACCGGTTTTATATTCACTTTATCTTCATCACTGCATGCCATCCATAGAAGTGCAGCCAGTATTATTAATATTGTATTTTTCATTGATGTATCTTTTTAATTGTTTTTTAAATACTCTTTCAGTTCAACGGGATAATCTGTCTGTATGATACTTCCTTCTTTTATCAGAAATGCTTTCACTTGTTTGTAGTTATCCGAAGTCGGAGTAATAGTGGTGTTTATATAAATGTTTTTGAATAGGAAAACACCGTTTTCGGATGCTTTGGCCAGAATGTCGTCTGTGAAAGCAGCGCTATTGAACTGGGCAACGGGAAGAGGTTTGCGAATTGCCAGATAATTTTCCAGATCCTGCATTTCGTAGATGACTGGTAAGAGGATGGCGTTTTCATCCAGATTCACTACCTTCTTGGCTGCCGCCACATCATAGACTGTAAACAGTACCTGGGAAAGCATACCATATTGCTTTACCAAGTCGTATACTGCCTTATAATCGGAAATCTTCACATCTATATCAATGTAGATCTTCCCTCTGGCTGTTGACAGGATATCTTTGAAGAGCGGTACTCTTTCCTCCGTCAATTCTCCCTCATGATACAGATTGTACGAACTTAATTCCTTGTAACTCAATTCCGATACTTTTCCGGTGCCATTTGTCGTACGTTCGATAGTGGCATCGTGCATCAATACCAGCTTTCCATCCTTTGACATTCTTACATCCAGCTCTATCATATCAATTTTATTTTCGATAGCCAGGGTTACTGCTTTGATGGAATTCTCCGGTGCATCTTTCCAGTATCCTCGATGGGCGCATATCTGCACATGCTCTCTCTTCTGTAATGAAACGGGAATAGAAACCCGCTCACTTTCGGTAACTTCCGGATAGTATACTTCCGAAGGGTCGGGCTCTTCCGGAATAGATGGTTCGTTATCGCTCCCGCAGGCAACAAAAAGAAACAGGGAAAGGAAAAATCCGGTTATGTATATTTTATCTATTTTCATGATTCACTCTGTTTTTATTATTTCCAGTTCGGATTTTGTTCCAGTTTCTTGTTCAGCATAATATCGCCTGAAGGTATTGGGTACAGGTAATCGCGTGTTTCATCAAACTTCTTCGTTATATTCAGGAAACCAACCAGATAGCCTCGTTTCCCTTCTGTCAGTTGAAGGACACCTCCCACTTTGATTTTTTGTTTCGCTTTACTTTCGGGTGCTTTATCGTCGTAAAGCAGAAGATCGGCTGTGCCATCTCCGTCCAAATCAAATTCACCCAGTGAGGGGAAATACATACCTGTGAAATGAGGTTCAAGTAGTTTACCCATTTTCCAGCGCATCAAGTCATCATAGCGGAATCCTTCGAGAGCTAACTCTATGCGGCGTTCGCGTCTGATTTCCAGAATGACGCCTTTATTACTTCCGGTTACGTTGGTGTATTCGCTTGCAAGTATCCCGTCCGGGTTGGAATTGGATGTAGCAAGATTCAGATTTGGCATTCCGGCTCTTACGCGAATCAGCCTTATAGACTTATCAATGTCATCCTGTGTGATTACTCCCAGTTCAGCCTTGGCTTCGGCATAATTCAGAAGAACTTCCGCATAGCGAATGATAGCTACATCCTGATAGGATGCACCATCTCCATCCTGTGCCTCTTTGGATATGAATTTAGCAATCTGGTATCCCGTCATGGAGGCTTCTAAGTCGGGAAGTAATGGTTTGTCGCTGTCAATCCGGGTGTATCCCACTGAACGGATTGTCTGTGCCAGACGTTTGTCCCGGTTCTTCATTTCATCCTTGAACTGCATGGTAGCATAATCTGTTTGAGCGGTGAACGGTGTTCCGTTGGCCAACAGATAGGTATTCACAAAGTCTTTGGTCAGCCCTACGTCTTGTTGGGTTTTTGATAGAAAATAATAGTTTGTATTATGCATCTTGTTCAATACCAACGAGTAACGTCTTCCCAAAATAACTTCTGCCTCTTTCAGCTCATCGGAAGCAAACAAGTCCCTGTAATCGACATCGGAATTTCCTGTGGTATATAAACTATAGCCCGATTCATTCATTACTCTTTCCGCTGCTTTATATGCTTTCTCCAGTAGTTTGTCGGCATCGGGAAGATTTAGTTCTGTGTGATATTTACGATAAGTACCTTCGTAGAGACATACGCGGGACAAGAAAGCTAATGCAGTCCATTTGGATATTTGGTCCGGTTTTCTGGTAGTACCCAGACGTTCCACTGCTGTTTCCAGATCTTCAATTGTTTTGTTCATAATGAATTCACGTGAATCTCTGGGCTTATATAGCAAGTCTTCATCGTCTGTTTTGATTTCTGTTTCATACCAGGGCACACCACCAAAGCGTTTCACCTTGTCGAAGTAGAACCAGGCTCTGAAGAAACGGGCAACACCTTCATACTTCAGTGCGGCAACTTTGTCTTCACAACGTGTGTAGTTATCAAAGAAAATATTGATTTTCCGGAGAGCTCCCCAACTCCAGCCACTACTGCCGGCTTCGGATGGGATATCTCTTTCCGCACTTCGCTGCTCCATAGGTACATTGCTGTAAAGTATATTATCTGATGTATTATCTCCTCGGACAATATCATTGATTTTCGGAAGATTCTCATAAAACCCATTGGTATACAATTCGAGGTCTTGTGCAGACTTGAATGAGTTCTCCGGTGATATTTCCGCGATTGGGAATCTGTCCATGAATGAGTCGTTGCATGAGGCCATGCCTATGCCTATCATACAAACAGTACAAACTTTTATTATATTGAATTTATTCATAGCTATACTTCTTCTTTAAAATTTAAAATCAAAACCAAAAGCAAATGTCTTGCTGAACGGGTAAGAATTACCGTCTCCCAATTGTTCCGGGTCTACGGTGCGGTCCTCGTTATGTTTGTACAAAGGAGAGAATGTCAGGAGGTTGGTTCCTGAAACATAAACCCGGATGCTGGAGAATCCAATCTTACTACAGAGTGCCTTAGGCAGAGTATAGCCTAAAGTGATATCTTTCAGGCGGACATAAGCAGCATTTTGCAAGTATTTATCAGAATAGACTCTCAACTGGGCGCCTTCATAATTTCCACCTTCGTTGGCTGCATATACAGCCAGACGTGGGAAGTATGCATTCGGGTTTTCCGGGGTCCATGAGTTTTGCTCAATACTTTTAGGGTAGAAATTCTCGTACTGGCGTGTAAACGGTCCCCAGAAGAAACTGTTATCCTTGCCCGGCCACCAGTTACGTTTCAGGACTCCCTGAAAGAATGTTGAAAAGTCGAAGCCGTAATAATTGAATCCTAGGTTCAGGGAGCAAGTGTATCTGGGCGATGTATTACCGATAATGCGCAGGTCACCCGGATTTGCCAAAGTCTGGTCACCCGGAGATATTTCTCCATTGCCATCCAAGTCTTTGAATTTGATGTCTCCTGCTATCGGATGGTTAATGAGGTAGTTACGTTGGATTCTTCGGTTTACTTTCGTTTGGTCTGCATGTTTCAGATATTCCATGTCATCCTGGAAGAACCCTTCAACCGTATATCCCCATATTTCACCCAAGCGTTTACCTACATAAAACTGGTCTATCTGTCCGTCGGGGTTGTCGAATTTGGTAATTTCTGTTACGTTATCGGCTAATGTGAATCCTACTTTATATTCGAACGGCTGGTGTGCCAGCAAGAATTTATCCTGCCATTTCACTGACAGCTCGAAACCTCTTGTGCGCAGATTAGCGGCATTCTCTTGTGGTTCGGAAGTTCCGAAAACAGATGGAAGTTTCTTACCTTGGGTCAACATATCTTTTGTGTCGCGTTGATACCAGTCGAAAGAAGTGGAGAACCGTCCGTTAAACAAAGAGAAATCGACTCCAAAGTCAATGGTCTGAGATTTTTCCCAAGTGAAGTTTGAGGAGATGGCATCAGGAGTAGTCAGGTAACTCATGTATGAACTGTCCATCAGGTAATCCCCTTGCGTGACTTTCATTTTGGCTATGTAGTCGTATGGACCTACGTTTTGATTGCCCAGTGTCCCATAGGAAACGCGGAATTTCAAGTTATCCATAACGGATTTCAATGATTGGAAGAATGGTTCTTCACTTATGCGCCAGGCAAAAGAACCGGAGGGGAAAATACCCAGGCGTTTGTTATGGGGGAACTTGGAGGAAAGGTCGAAGCGTCCGTTGAACTCTAATAGATAGCGTCCCAGGTAGTCGTAGTTCAGGCGGTAGAAAGCGGCACGGATAGCCCATTCATCAGCATTTCCCTGAACCTGTACATTTTCTCCCGTGGCGAGGTTGAAAGAACCCAGTTCTTCGGATGCGGGTGAACTGCGTCTTGCAACACTGCGCTCCCAATGTCTCCATTCTTGGTTGAATCCGATCATTGCCTTTACATCGTGTTTCTTTGCAAAGAGGTGGCTGTATGTACCGAAGGCATTGACTGCCTGATACATAGTTTGCCAATGCATCTCCTTATAGAGTGATTTGTTAGGCATATAGCGGCTTGTTCCCTCACCGTTGGGTTGGTTGGTGTGCGGAGTTGAAACCAGTAACAGTTTGGAAACGGGACTTCCTTTACGGAAACTATAGTCGGCATTTAATACTACGTCCTTGATGGGAGTAAACTGCAAAGCAATGGTGTTTGAAATGTCATGCTCCTGGTCAAGTCCCTTGCTTTTCCCATAGGTCAGGTCGGCAAATGTGCCGTCCGCTATGTCACGGCCGGGAGTGTAGGCGCCGTTGATAAGAATAGTACCATCCGGATTTCGGGGTAAGAATACCGGGGAAGCGTGGAAGGTATATTTTCTCCAATCCTCACTGTTATCGCTTCCACCTACATTACGGTTGTTGGTTGCCGGATAATCATAATCGCTGAAATAGATATTGGTGGAGTTGGTTATCTTGATAGAGGAGGTCAGCTGGAAATCGATCTTGCTGCGTAAGGTATAACTTTTCAGTTTATCGGGGTTGATTCGGTAAATACCTTCTCTTGAATAGAATCTTCCGGAAAGATAGAAACGAACTTTCTCGCTACCACCGGAAATATTCAGGTTATGTTCCATGGAGGGTTGGTTATTCTGGAAGATATAATCCCACCAATCCGTATTTCCGTAATGTACATAGCGCTCCACGCCGTCTACTGTTTTTATCAGTGCGGAAGGGAGTGAAGGGTCTTTCTTGCGGGCTTCCATGTAGGCATAGTCTTCTTCGGTGTATCCTAAGTAGGTACTTGTATTTTCCAAAAGACTTAACTTGTCGCTCAGGCGAGCCCATTCCAGGCCGTCCGTGATAAAATTGTCTGTATTGATAGTGGGGTTGCTCCAACCGAAGTGATTGGAATAATTCACCTGTATTTTTCCGGCATTCGGATTCTTGGTCGTGATAAGTACTACACCAAAAGCGGCACGGGCACCATATATGGCGGCAGAAGAAGCGTCTTTCAGTACAGATATGGATTCTATATCTTTGGGATTGATATAATTCATATCACCTTCTACACCGTCGATAAGTACCAAAGGCTTTCCGCCGTTTATGGAACCTACGCCACGTACATCAAAGGTTGCCTTTGAGTTTATGGAACCATCGCTGAAGGAAACATTCAGATTGGGAATCATTCCTTGGAGTACTTGCCCGGCATTGCCACTGACGCGGTGCTCTATTTCTTTCGAGGATATTTGGTCTACGGCACCGGATAGATTTGCTTTCTTGGTGGTACCGTATCCTACCACCACCACCTCATCCAGCATTTCACTATCCTCTTTCAGCGTAACTTTGGTGAGTTCTTTACTGGATGCGGGATAGGTCAAGGGCTGATAGCCTATATAGGAAATGTTGATTGTGGAGTTTTCAGGTACATTTGCCAAGGTGTAATTACCGTCTATATCGGTGATGGTACCATTGCTGGTTCCTTTTACTACAATGCTGGCACCAATTACCGGTTCGCCCGACTGGTCTACAATCGTTCCGGTAATCGTCTTAGTCTTCTGATTCACAGCCTCCTTCTGCAACAGCACTACTACATTGTCTTTCTCCATTCTGTAAGTAAGTTCCTTACCGGCCAGCATTTTCTGCAAAGTCTGCTCAATGGTGGCATTGCTTACGTTGAAGGAGACGGGCTGATCGAGGCCTGCCAGTTTCTCATTGTAGAAGAACTTGTAGTTGCTTACCTGCTCAATCTTTTTCAGTGCGGCACGCAACGGCGTGTTTTCCACAGTGACGGTGATCTGCGAGAAAAGGCTGAGTGATACACTCAAGAACATGGTGAGGCAAAGCGCCCGCATAGTTCTTAGATTCTTTGGTTTCCTGTTTTTCATATCAAATAAATTAAGTTGGTTTGATAGGTATACAGGTTTCCTTATGTCGCCGTCCAAGCGGCTTTTTCCTTTTAACTCACATTAACAAACCAGCGGCTATTTCTCCTTTAATATAATGACTGAATCTTCCATTTCATAACGGAATGGAGAGGTCAGCATGATGATGTTTAAAGCGTTCTGTATACCTCCACCGGGGATAGTACCGGTGAAACGTTCTTCGGATATCTTGGGTGAGTCGATACGTATTGTGACATCATACACTCGTGAAAGGGCTTTCATGATGTTTTCCAAAGATTCGTTTTGGAAGTAGAGACTGCCTTTCGTCCAGCTTACGTAGTCGTCGGGATAGACTTTCTCGGTACTCAGTTTGCGGGTGGACTTGTTGTAGTTTATCTTCTCTCCGGGGCTTAGGGTGGTAGAAGTGGATGGCGTGTGGATACCGACTTTTCCTTCCAGCAGGACGACAGTCACATCCTGGTCGTTACTGTAGGCGCAGACGTTGAACACCGTACCCATTACTTTAACTTCCAGTTCGCCCACCTGCACGATGAAGGTGCGGCGGGTATCATGTGCCACTTTGAAGTAACCTTCTCCTTCCAGTTGCACCCGGCGTTCGTTTCTTCCGAAGTCGCTCAGATAGCTGAGTTGGGAGGCGGAATTCAGGATGACGTCTGTACCGTCGGGCAAAACTACAGTGGCTTTATCGCCCTTGTCGGCTTTCACAATGAAGGGTGAACGGGGTTGATCGGCATTGGAGATACTCAGAATATTGTAAGTGAAGAAGGCGATGCAGATGGGAATGCAAATCATGGCTGCCCACCTTGCCCAGGCGGGAACCAGTGCTTTGCCCGGTGTACGCTTCACGGCAGGTTGTTGCGGTGTGTAGGGGGCAACTGTGTCTTTACCGGAAAGCCCGGAGGCCTCGGAAGTTCCGGATGCCTCTTTAAGAACTTCCGTCTTAATTCTGGCAAACATCTTATCGCGCAAGGCGGGACTGATGTCGGCGGCGGACTTCTCAAACTCCTTCTCCCACCATCCTGCCAGTTGGGCATTGTTGCGTATCCATCCTGCCAGTTCGCTGATTTCCGCTTCTGTGATGTCTCCTGCGAAGTATTTTTCGGCTAAGTTCTTATAATATTCTTTTTCCATCTTCTCTTACTTATTTCTATATGTGTATACAGTTACTTCCATTCTCTTGTCCAACTGTGCCGTTATTATTGCATTTCGTTAACAAAAAAGGCCCATAGGATGAGAATCAGTTTATCGTAATGCTTAATGAATTGTTCGCGCATGAACTTTACGGCAAGTGACAGTTGCGTGGCGACTGTACTTTCTGAAATACCCATCTTCTCAGCTATTTCTTTATTGGTATAGCCTTGACGTTTGCTGAGCAGAAAGATTTTCTTGCGCGAGGGGGGTAGTTCTTCAGCCAGTGAGTCGATGTAGTCGTTCAGAAAGCGCAGGTCTGTGCTTTCTTCTGTCTGATGATCCCGGTCGGGATTGCTTTTCAGCAGGTATTCGGTATAAATGTATTCCACTGTCTGATGCTGGTACATATTCATTGACAGGTTACGGGCTATGGTGCAGAGGTAGGAGATGAAATTTTCAGTCGGGTCTATCTTCTCCCGCACCTCCCATATGCGGATAAATGTTTGCTGCACCACCTCTTCTGCCATATACTGATTGCCGGAAGAGAGACGCATCATAAAGTTGTAGAGCTTGCCGCTATACAGGTTATATAACTTCTCGAATGCAGAAAAAGAACCCTCCTTCAGTGATTGTAGCAATTCATTTCTATTTTCGTTTGCAATCATATATTATTGATTTAGGCTTCAAAGGTATGCCTTGTGCTTACGTAACAGGTTGCAATATTATTAATAATTTCCAGAATAACCGAATAGCGGGATTCTTTTTTGATTTGTTAGTGGCTTGTAACTGTATGGCTTGGTATCTAAATGCTATTTTATACAGCTTTATTTTTGTACACTTTTCCTTTGTAAGATGCTGATTAATAGAGTTAGTTTGTAGCAAAAGTGTACAAAAAATGAAATAATCTATTTGTTTGGTTTTGCTGTTTTTACCTATCAGAAATACACCAATAAGACTCTTATATAGTTTTCAAATGACTACGGTTAAGGTATGGGCATAAAAAAAGGAGTACCGCTGTACTCCAACCTTTGTTAACCTT